>Ga0210400_10000441_pt1 | contig 46415 bp, 29 predicted proteins | sample IncBWH26MmetaG_FD_155456 | JGI IMG/M metagenome (GOLD analysis project Ga0210400, IMG submission 155456) | Forest soil microbial communities from Barre Woods Harvard Forest LTER site, Petersham, Massachusetts, United States - Inc-BW-H-26-M | ecosystem: Environmental > Terrestrial > Soil >... | reverse complement strand
TCGGCGGCGGCTGAGTTTCAGAAAATTTTGGATCACAGCGGAATCGTTTGGAATTGTTGGACAGGAGCGCTGGCGCATTTAGGCGTAGCTCGCGCCAACGCGCAACAAACCAGAGTCTCGCAGGGTGCCGATGCCGATGCAGCGCGAGTGCGCGCACTGGCAGAGTACAAGGAGTTTCTCGCGCTGTGGAACGACGCCGACCCGGAAATCCCACTTTTGAAGCAGGCCAAGACGGAGTACGCAAAACTGCAGTAGATCGTCCGCGTGAGAAAGCTAGCGGAACTGGTAACCCGGCTTGAGTTCGCAGCGATAGTTCTTGGATTCGTCCTTGTCGACGCCCAGGTGGCAATCCGCCCAACTTAAGAAGAGATCGGGTCCGAGGGGAAAGATGATGGCTTCGCCGCCTACTTCCGCTTCGATGCTTGGACCTTCCGCCGAGGGTGGCAAACTGAAATCCAGAGCGCGTCCAAAGATCACGGGATAAGTTTCGCGAACGATATTGCTGGTCATGGGGCGAACCACCTCGGCTTCGACGAGAAACGTGGTGGTGTCTGACCAGTTGCGGATGGAAACATTGAAACGGTGGCGATCGATTGAAAAAGTTTCCGAATCGATTTTGGTGAAAGGGCACGGTCCTGCGATGCAGGAAACTCTGGCGTTGCGGAACTCATTGCCATCCCCGGCGTCGAGAGAAAAGGAATCGACAACGGCTTTCCACTTGCCGCCGGGCGCACAGGGAGGCCGCTTGGCGCAGGGCTGGTTTCCCTTGTTGACGACTTGGAAAGTTTTCACCGCGCTGCCTATGTTTGCCTCCGTTGTACTCTTTACGGAATAGCGGATGCGGGGATTTGAAACCGGTGATTCGGTGCGGGACTGAGCGACCGACTCCTGGCGGAGCGGCACCATGCGGGCGATGTAATTTTTGTCCGAGATAAAATCGTGCCAATCCAGCGGTTGATAGCCCTCCCGCCGAAATTGAAGCAGAACAGGTTGGCGGCGGCGCAAACCTTTCGGTAACGTTAGACTGAAAAAGCCCGAGGCGTCGGATTGAGAATGGCCGCTCCCGAGTTCGTTGATGGCGACGATCTGAACGCCCGCCAAGGGCAATTGCTTGTTAGGATCGTTGTCCTGGCGCAAAACTGCGCCATTCAGCACGACCGGTTTTCGGCGATGCGTCACGGCGATAATCGCACCCACGATTATCAAGGCCACAACGATCCACAGCGCAGTCTTTTTTCCGCTCGTCATCAACCCCTTCGGTTAACATTTTAGGACGTATTCTCAGGATCGCAAAGTTTTACGGGTTTTTGTAGGATGGCCGTTAGTGCGTTATTGAGGACATGAAGTAGACTTTAGCACCAGCCTGTGTACGGTCGATCGGAACCAACTTGTCCAAAATTCAAGGAATGCAGAAGAGAAAAAAAGGTGAAGTTAGTGCTCACCTGCTTTCGCGACGAGATCTTTTGTTGCAGATGGGCGGCTTGGGATTGTGCGGGATGCTCGGCCGAAGCGGAGTATTTTCCCCGTTTGCGCTCTCGCAGGAGGGGCAACCCGCGCATCCTGCCGGTGCCGCCGCATTTTCGCCCGAGGACGACCAGTTCCTGGATGAAATCGAGAAACGCTGTTTCCAGTTTTTTTGGGAACAAGCGAACCCACAGACAGGATTGATTAGAGATCGATCCAAGGTGGCCACGAGCGAGACTTCTACAGTCGCCAGTATTGCAGCAACGGGGTTTGGGTTGACCGCGCTTTGCATCGCCGAAAAGCGCGGCTTCATCCCGATGCCGGAAGCGCGCGATCGAGTACTTGCGACGCTAAGATTCCTGTGGAAGAAAATGCCGACCCATCGCGGATTTTTCTATCATTTTGCCGACATCAATACCGGCGAGCGTGTATGGGATTCGGAAGTTTCGTCGGTGGATACGGCGATCCTTTTATGCGGGATTCTTACCTGCCGTCGGCATTTCGAGGAGCACTCTGAAACCAGCCTTCTCGCCTATGAAATCTTTAACCGGGTCGACTGGAGCTGGCTCTCCGAGGACACGTCGCTGTTGCCGCATGGCTGGACTCCGGAAGGCGGTTTCCTGCCTTATCGCTGGGATTACTACAGCGAGATGATGATGATCTATCTCCTCGGACTGGGGTCGTTCACGCATCCCTTGTCAATACAGGCCTGGAATGCATGGAAGCGAACGAAGTTTGAATTCGATGGAATTCGTTACATCGGATCGTTCGCGCCCTTGTTTGTGCATCAGTATTCGCAGGCATGGTTCGATTTTCGCGGCAAGCGCGATGCCTATGCCAACTACTTCGTGAACTCGGCGCTGGCCACGGATGCACATCGGCGTTTCTGCCTGGAGCTGGGCAAGCAGTTTCCCGACTACAGCGACGATCTTTGGGGCATATCGGCTTCCGATTCGCAGAAAGGCTACGTGATTTGGGGAGGGCCTCCCATGATCGGGCCGATTGATGGATCCGTGGTTCCCAGCGCGCCGGCTGGTTCGCTGCCATTCCTGCCGCAGCCGGTAATGCGCGTACTTAAAAACATTCGCGACCATTACGGAAAGGCATGGAGCCGCTATGGCTTCGTGAATGCATTCAATCCACTCAAGAATTGGTACGACACCGACGTGGTGGGGATTGATTCGGGGATCACGATGCTGATGGCGGAAAATGCGCGCAGCAGTTTCGTGTGGGAAACATTCATGAAAAATCCTGAAGCGCAACGCGGGATGGAGCGGGCGGGGTTCAAGAAGGAACAGGGGTGAAGTAGAGCGCCTGCGACGGGGTTGTTCTTTAGTCTAGAGCGCGAGCGCGATGGGCTCATGCCGCATGGGAGCGCGACGGTTTGGAACGCAGATGCCCGGCAGGTTTCTCCTGCAGCAACAATTCCGTGGCTTGCACGCGGGGATGGCTGTGGAACCAGCGCTGCACCACATCCTGGTGCAGGAAGTTTGCAATCGACAGCAGGCTCATACCCTGGTGGTGAGCCATCCAACAGTGGACGACTTCGAAGCGGCGGAAGCGCGAGCGTACCCGGGCAGGATTGAAGTCGACGGATTCGTAAAATCCATACGTTCCGATCGCTTTTTTGTGTTGCAACTTGCGCAGGTTCTTGAGCGCGGCGATGGAATCGATGGGCAATGCAAGGAAAGTTGAATACGGCGACACGACTGGCCCATCCGCGTCGACTTTGTGAATTGCCGAGTGCGGCACTCCAAAGGCGTGGTATTGATAGTTCCCTGCATCGTCATACATGAAGCACGATGACTCGGAAATGCCCCACGGAATGCCTTTGTCTTCGGCATAGGCTCGCTGTGACTGCACTGCCGCCAGCGCGGCGCGTTCCAGCAGCGTGTTCGGATAAACGCGCATCCACAAGGCAGGCATCAGGTATTCGAACATGGTTCCTGTCCATGAGAGCAATCCGGCCATGCCTTGATCGAGGATCTGCGCTCTTCCCAGTTGAAACCAGGCTTCCTGGGGGAGTTCATCTTTCGCGATGGCGACAAAAGTAGCGATACGGGCTTCGCTGGCTAGAAGGTCGTAACACGCAGTGTGAAGCTGCTCCTTTTCAACATCGAAGCCGATCGAGAGAAGGCCCCGGGCTGGTTGCACAAGGAATTCGAAGTCCATCTCGTCGGCGAGCGAACTGGCATTGTGGGCAATCTTCTTGAGGTCTTCGATGAGCCGCACAACACGCGAGCGCGCATCAGGCAGCAATTCCAGGAGTTGTCGGTAGAGCGAATTTGTGCTTCCGGAGGCCTTGGCGTCAGCCGTTTTCAATCGAGCCGCGAGGCCGTCGATGAAGCCAGGCAACTGTTTCAGCGCAGGCGCAACGTCAGGCCGCCCCTGCTGGTGAATCGCAGGATCGCTCTTGAGCGCTGCAAATTCGGGAAGCAGCCACGGAGTATAGAGTTGCACGGTCCTGCAAATTTGGCTGATTCGTTCTTCGGCTTGTTTTTGGTACCAGGATGCCTCATCTGCGTGTTTCGAATCTGCCGATCGATGAATGTCTTTCAGCGCCGCGTCGGGCACGTCCAGCAGATACTGCAGCCAGCCTTCTCCCTTGAGCGCGCGGGCCATAGCAGAGAATTTTCGACGCGGCAGGGTTCCGAGACTTGTCAGGATATAAAGGTGATCCAGGAAGCCGTCGGGCAACTCCGGTTGAAGGAGCGGTTGGTTGAGGAAGTCCAGGCAGCCTCGCTCGAGCGTCCACAAGGACGCTACCAGGTTGCCGTTGTCGACGCTGGAGACAAATCTCGGAATGAGCGCCGCTAAAGTGTGTGTGTCATACCAGTTGAGCAAATGACCGCGATACCGCTCCAAGCGTGAAACGGTAGCGAGCGTCGCCAGGGTTTGCTGGGTAAATTCCGGCACGGTGAGGTATCCGAATTCGGACGCTACCTGGCGCGCGTTGAAGAGCAGGCCAAGATTTGTTGTAGAAATGCGAGGCGCGATCTTGGTGTTTTCTTCCTGTAGATTGTCGGGAATCAGCCAATGATGTTCTTCGTTACTGAACTCGGCAAAATATCTCCATGTGCGAAGAGCGGTCGTGCGAAGCAGCCACTGATTTCTCTGCGAGACCTGTTTCCGCGGGCCGCGAGGCGGGCGATTCAGCCAACTCGAAATTGGCTTGCTCAGCGCCCAGAGTGACAGGATCGGCAGCGCCGCCCAGACGGCGGTGCGATGGACGAACCAGAGCAAGAGAAAAAGCCCCAACGCAACCAGAGGTGTGCAATCCAGGTAAATGTCGAGGATGGTGCGTTTGTAGCCGGCGAGTTCCGCCTGCGCGGCGGTTTCCCACTGCAACAGTCTCTGCCGAGTAATCAGGCGCCGGACGGTGGTTCGCACCATGGCGTCGAGCGATAACAGAGCCTGGTGCGCCAGAAACGTGATCGTCAACCAATTAGCGATGCTTGCATTCACAAACGAATTCAGGCTGTCGACGACCGTGCTTAACTTGCCGCGGACGACTGTGGAAATGAGTTCGACGGCAAGCTGAACCAGGGCCGGCAGCCAGACGATCACAACCGTGGCCAGAGTCCAAGCCACAGAGCTTCCGGGCAGCCACAACCAACCCAGTACGAACAACAAGAAGGTGGCAGGTTCAACCAGGCTCCGGCGCAGGTTGTCGAAAATCTTCCACCGGGACACGACCGATAGAGGATTGTTCACCTTCTGCCCAGATTCGTCCGGAACCAACGGGCGCAACCATTCGGCAATCTGCCAGTCGCCCCGCACCCAACGATGCTTCCGCCGGTTGTGCGCACTATAGTGAGAGGGATAGTCCTCGATGATTTCGACGTCGCTGACCAGCCCGGCGCGCGCGTATGCGCCTTCCACGAGATCATGACTCAGCAGGGCGTTGCGGGGAAAGCGGCGATCGAGAACGCGGCGGACCGGGTCCACTTCGTAGATTCCTTTTCCCACAAAGATGCCTTCGCCATAGAGATCCTGATATACGTCGGAGGCTGCGCGAGTGTAAATGTCGAGTCCCGTCTGTCCTGAATAAATGCTGGCTAGCCTTGACTGTGCCGAGCTTTGAACGCTTACTCCAACGCGAGGCTGAAGGATGCCGTATCCGGCAACGACAACACCCCTCTCGGGATCAACAATGGCCTGATTCAAAGGGTGGGCCAGGGCTCCAACCATGCGGCGCGCGGAACCTCGCGGCAACTCCGTGTCGGCATCGAGAGTGATGACAAAACGAACGCTGGAGAGAACTGGGAGATCGCCGATCTTCACGGGAAAGCTGTCAAATTGACCGCGCAAAAAGTTGTTAAGATCCATCAACTTGCCGCGCTTGCGTTCCCATCCCATCCAAAGCCGCTCCGGCGGGTTGTAAACCGGATGGCGGTGCAATAAGAAAAATGATCCCGTCTTCTGGTCAGCGTATTTCTCGTTCAATCCACGGATCAGTTCAGTGCACAGGTCGACCAAAGGGTTGCTGGCTGGCGGCTTCTCGGGCGAATCAGGGAGATCCGTTAGTAGTAAAAAGTGAAGATTCGGGTCGCGGTTGCCAAGGTAACGAACTTCAAGGTCGTCGACGAGCTTATGGACTTGCGGTTCGTTCAGCAGCAAAGTCGGGACCGCCACGAGAGAGACGCAGTCCGAAGGCAGGCCTTCAGAGAAATCGAGTTTTGGCAAGATTTGTGCGCAGGCAATATGAGAGTTAAGATGGTTGATGATTTGCACCGCACTCTGCGAACCCGGCAACAATACCGCCAGCGTGGACAGCAAAATGAGCCCGAGAGGTGTGGAAGCATCGGTCAGCAAAAGCACAGTGCCCAAAACAATCAGAAGACTGACGATGGCAATTCCGGGCAAATAGAATTCGTCGGGATGCGCCAGCAAAAAGGCAGGGACGCGGTCGGCAATCGGGCGGCGGAACTCGATCTTCTTCTCAAGAATCGGAGCCCCTTCCGCGAGCAGATAAGTGCCAACATGTGAGCGTCGCAAGGTCACGCGTGGATCAGGGTCTGGATTCTTCAAAGCCTTGCGGGCTAGTTCGCGAGCGTGTCCGGCGACTTCCATTTCGCTCAAATCGGAGTGGTCTGCGAGTCTTACCAGCTTCCTGCGATACAGTTCGCGCGTTTCATAATCCATCCGCGAATAAGCCCCGGCTGGGTCTTCGCGCAAGATGCGGTCGAATCGAATCAACGGTTCGATGACAACCTTCCATGAAGTTTGCTTAATCTCTCGGAGGCTGCGGATGATACTCGCGACATCAACAGAGCTGCTGAGATCCTGGCGGGAGCGACTACCGAGCTGCGCGATTTGCTCGAGCAAGACCACCTTGAGCGCCAGAATCAGTACCCAGAGTTCCTCCATATTCAGGACCGTAACGTCCTGAAAGGATTGAACGTACTCTGTAAAACTCGCTGCTGAAAACTGGTACGCCACAGCTGCCAGATAATCATCGGCAAGGGCGGCAACTCGAGCAACAACCGCGCCGTTTGAGACCCTCACGAGCGGTAACTTGTGGGGCTGCTGGAAGGTCCCTAAAGTATCGCCCAGTTCCGCTCGCAGAAGATGAACGTTTTCGTGCAGCACGCGAAAATCGCCGGACGCGGCTCTCGCAGCAGGAGGTTGCAGCGCCGAAAGGATTGGCTTGAATGCACGACTTAAACTTTGGCAACGATCAAGCAACGGGCGCGCTTCCACCTGTCCCGGTAGCCACGCCAGTGCGTTCGCCAGTTTTGATGCGCTCGCACTCAAGGTTTCTATATCCGTCGCCATACGAGAAGCGTTTGGACGCGTGTCTTCCCCTTCCGCGCCAACTAGCTCGAGATGACCGCTGGGCATCATTCCGTAAATATCTTACCTGTAGCTGGATGCTTGCATTTCAAACATTTCGGCATAACGGCCGCCCATACTGGCCAACTGGTCGTGCGTGCCTTCTTCTGCGATTTTGCCATTTTCCAGGACTAAGATGCGATCCGCCGAACGCACGGTTGAAAAGCGATGCGAAATAAAAAGCGCCATCTTGCCGGCGGTTAGTTCCGTGAAACGATGGAACACCTCGAACTCACTACGGGCATCGAGTGCGGCCGTGGGTTCGTCGAGAATCAACAGTTGGGCGTCGCGCAGATAGGCGCGGGCCAGCGCGACCTTTTGCCACTCGCCTCCGGAGAGATCAACGCCTTGATCGAAGCGCCGTCCCAGCATCTGGTCGTAGCCCAAAGAGAGACGCCCGATGGTTTGGTCAGCCAGGCTCTTGCTTGCGGCGTCCTTCAGTAAATCGAGATTCCCGATTTCCTCGATCCGGCCCACGGCGATATTCTCTCGCGCCGTCATTTCATAGCGCATGAAATCCTGAAAAATTACGCCGATCTCATGATGCAGATCCTCCAGATCGTAGTCGCGAAGATCAACTCCATCCAGCAGGATTTGCCCTTCCGTGGGGTCGTAAAGGCGCGTTATGAGCTTCACGATCGTCGTCTTGCCCTGGCCGTTTTCGCCGATCAGCGCCAGCCGCTCCCCGGTATGCAGCTTGAAATTGATGCTATCGAGAACTCTCCGCGGGTTTCCCGGATAGCTGAACGAGACATTGCGAAATTCCACGCCCCGCGTAATAGGCCGCGGCGCCGGAAGGGCGTTGGGTTTAGAGCGGATGGTTGGCCTCATCTCGAAGAACGCCAGCAAGTCCGTGAGGAACAGGGCTTGGTCGCCGATGCCCGCAATGGTGGAGAAGATTTGCTCAATATTTGTGCTCGCCTGCTGAATGGCCAACGTCAAGAAAGTCATCGAGCCGATGCTCAATACGCCGCGGGCTGTCTGCCATATAACGAAAACGTAGGCGGAATAGTAGCCCATGGTTCCAATCACCGACAGCACCGCGCCTGCCATCAGCTTTCGCCGGTTCAGAGTGACATTCTGCGTATAAATCTCATCAGATAGCCGGGTAAATCGCTCGGTCAGGAAATTCTTCAGGCCGAACAGCTTCAATTCTTTCGCGGCTTCCTTGCTTCCCCCCAGGATTCGCAAGTAGTCCAACTGACGGCGCATCGGAGTCTGGCGGAAATTCTTGGCATACCCCAGAAAAGCAAAGTGACTTTCTCCCAGAAAAGCAGGAAGCACACCCGCCACCAGAAGCAGCATCAGCCACGGTGAGAACAGGATGATGGACACCGAAAGCGAAACGGTGGTGATCACCTGTTGCACCAGCCGGCCGATGGCTTGAATCATCGCGAGGCGGTCGGTGGCCTGTACCCGCGCCCGTTCCAGACGATCGTAAAAAACCGGATCTTCGTAGGCGATCAGGTCCAGGCTCGCCGCGTGATTCATGACTCGAATGCTGACGTAGCGGGTGTATTTATCGGCGAGTAATGAATCGGAATAATCGATGGAGCGGAGAAGAATGCTGTTCAAAACCGCGATCGAGAACTCGGCTGCTACCAGCCACCACAGTGTCGAAGGCACGGGCTGGTGAAACGAAATCGAGTGGACAATATCATCGACGATTAGTTTTGTTATCCAAAGCAACAGAACCGGAAGCAGGGAAGAGAACAGACGTGAAACAAGACCGAACAAAACGACCCCGGGGCCGGAGTCCCAAACGATCTTGAGCACAGCTGGAACGTTGCGAAGAGCCGTGATCCGCTCCTGCCATCCGGCCCAGTAGTTTTCCCGCTCCGCCATGCCCCAGTCCTGCCGTTTAGACCTGCCGTCTTAAAAGGGTTCGCACTTGCCACACGAACGAGTCGCGATGGTCGGGAAGCCTAACAGCGACGGCCCTGATGCCTAAGACGGGTGCCCACAAGAGATGCGGAAACCCCCGTCAAGGTTTTCGGACGTGGACTCCGCTTGCGCGACCGACTGACGGTCTTATTAATAGTAACGTACTACGGCAACTTTGACCCGACGGATGAGGAGTTCTTCTCCCAAAACACCCGCAGAAAGCCGCAATCTCCGCATTTCTCAGGCCAGTTTGGGTGAATCCCCTTTCGAGGACCGATCTGAACCGTCGAAGGTAATCGAGACTGGGTTTTGCTTACGCGGTTTTCTTGCGAGGAACTTTGGCGCCTTTTTTTCGCGCTTCGGAGAGTCCAATGGCGATGGCTTGCTTGCGGCTGGTTACGGTGCCACCTTTGCCGCCGCGACCTGATTTCAAAGTACCCTTCTTTTCCCGGCGTATCGCACTTGCAACACTCTTGCCGGCGGCCTTGCCGTACTTGTGCCCACTGGACTTCTTCCCGGACCGTTTCGTCACTGCCATTGATTCACCCCTTTAAACTTTAGTGGGGAAAGCATCCACAAAAGTTGCAGGCACATTTTTTCGGCAACATTCTCCGATGCGAGGCATCCAAGGGTGTATCTCCTGAAAACAGTGGCGTCTTGAGAGCAGTACCCGCGGAATTTCTGGAATTCTGAACAACTTTTTGGAGAGTGGAGGATTCGCCATGACATCGGTGACTGGAGTTTTTCGTACGGAGGCGGACGCACAACGCGCCCTGGCGCAGATCCGATCCACCGGCTTGCCGGAAGATCGGATCACTTTGTTGACTCCGGGCAGCGTCAAGGGTGGGCAGGGACTAGTTGAACCCGGCAGGGTCGCGTCAGAATCGGAGTCCGCTCCAGTTGACGCAGCGGAGCAACCGGGTATGGGCAAGGCTGTGGGCGCGCTCGTGGGTGCCGCCGGAGGTATGTCCGCTGGCCCGTTGATCGTAGCCGCCCTGGTTCCGGGCGTTGGACCGATTACAGCCATTGGATTGTTGGGAGGCGCGCTCCTGGCTGCAGCCGGGGCAACGGTTGGGGCGGTAGCCGGCGGCAGGGTTGAAAATGCTATGACCGACGGCCTTCCCGAAGACGAATTGTTTGTGTATGAAGACGCCCTGCGTAAGGGCCGCAACGTGGTGATCGCTCTGGCCGACGATGAAAGCGCGGCTGCGGGTATTCGCGAACTCCTGAAAGTCGAAGGGGCCGAGACCGTCGACGCCGCCCGCGACCAGTGGTGGATCGGTTTGCGCGACGCCGAAATGGAGCATTATTCTTCGTTCAGCAGGAATTTGAGCGAAAACGAGAAATTCTATCGAATGGGTTTTGAGTCGGCTTTGCATGCTCGCACTCGTTGCAAGGAATACGATCAAGTGATGGGCGAGATGACTGCGCAAATTGAAGAACTGGAGCAGCAATATCCGGGAGCCGAAGTTTCAGAAGCGTATCAGCGGGGCTACGAACGCGGGAGGGACTATTATCAACAGCTTTGCAACGAATCCAAGGCTGCGTGAGGGTTAGGCGAGCTCCCGTGGGAAGAGAATCGCCGACGTCGCCGAGCAAACGTTCTTCGTATTCTTATTCCGCCTCTGTCTAAATCACCATTGGGCGCCGAGCCGAATCGAGTTACAATGATTCGGGCGTTACCCGGCCGATCCTCACGGCCGGCTCATTCGAAGGCTTGTCCCCCGTAGCGAAAGTTAACAAAGATCGAATTCTAAAGATGAAGCTTCTCTTTATCGGGCTGCTGACCGTCTTGTTTCCCTTGCGCTCGCTTTTTGCGCAAGATGTTTCGGTCACCACACCCAACTCGACATTGGCTACCGTCGGAACCTCCGCGTCCGTGGCGGGGATCGTCACCAAAGAACCGGGAAGCGATCCGGTCAAGAAGGCGCTCGTCGAATTAATCGCCGAAAGCCAGATCGCTGGCGGAAACTACACGGCCCTTACCGGCGCAGATGGCAGCTTTCGGATAGAGAATATCCTCCCAGGGCGTTACCGGATGTTTGTGGAGCGCACAGGTTACCAGGAGGTGGACGGGCATAACCGCCGAACCGAAGGCCGTGTGCTCAACATCACAGCCGGCCAGGAAATCAAAAATCTTGTCATTCATCTTCAGGCGGCTGCTGTGGTAGAGGGCCGCGTCACCGATGAAGATGGTGACCCGATGGCTGAGGCACAGGTCGCAGTTCTGAGGCAAAAATTCGTGGCCGGATACGCTCGGTGGGAGCAAGTTGGAGCGGAGCGTACGAACGATCTCGGCGAATACCGTATCGCCGGACTCTCAGCCGGCAACTATTTTATTTCCGTAACCCCGCCGCCGGACTTCAGAAGTTTGATCGAAGCCGCCAGCAGCGCTCCTGCGCCTCACAACGGAGTTGCAGGGAATGACAAGCCTGTGCCCGCCGTCTATCAAACTACTTATTACCCCGGCGCCAGAGATCGAGGTCAGGCGGCGCCAATTCACCTAAAGGCCGGCGATGATTTTCCCGCGAATTTCTCTTTGACTCCAAGCCCCAGTGTAACGGTTCGTGGTTCGGTAGTGAACCTGCCGCCCGGTTCGACCGCCGCGATCCTGCTCCAATCCAAGGATTTCAACGTCCTCCTCAATGGCGGCGAGATTCGCAAGGACGGAACCTTCGAGATTCGCGACGTTTCTCCTGGGTCCTACGTGATTGTGGCCACCGTCGACAACATTGCCACGCCCCTGATGGCGCGCCAGTCTCTTCAGGTTTCGTCTGCAAACGTGGAGGGCCTTCGGCTCGCGCCTCAGCCCGGCGGCACGATTCACGGACGCCTTCGAATGCTGGCCAGCACTGGCGAGGGCGATGCCAGAACTGATCCGAGTCAGATGTTTCTCCTGCTGCGCTCGGCCGACGGCGACGAGAATTCATTGAGCGCGTCCGGCATAGGAGAAAGTTTCTCTCCGCTGGCTCACGTCAATGCGGATGGGAGTTTTCAATGGACGAACATCCCCGCAGGACATTATTTCGTTCAAATCTCCGATGCAAGTGCATTGTCGAATTGGTTTCTGAAGTCGGCGGTGGCCGGAGGACGCGACACAACGGACTCAGGACTCAACGTGAACGGTGGCGCGCTCGCGCTCGACCTTGTCGCCAGCGCAAATGGTGCCAGGGTTGAGGGCTCGGTAGGCAATCAAGAGAATGTGCCTGTTGCAGATGCCACAGTGGTGGCCGTGCCTGAGTCTCGATTCCGGAACCATCCGGACTGCTATCGCAAGGCAGTTACCGATCAGCGTGGTCGCTTTACATTGTCCGGATTGCCCGCGGGCGACTACACGATCTTCGTTTGGGAGAGCATCGAGGGCGAAGATTACCTCAATCCAGATGTTCTGAAACAGTATGAAGGCCAGGGAAAAGCCTTGCACGTGAACGAGGGCGCGCGGGTCAGCGTGCAACTCACCGCCATTCCTGCGCCCGAAGGCTCGACAGATCCCCTATGAAGCAATTTTCAGCACGGCCGCATCACAAGGCAGGCCCACTCGTCGTTACTCCGAATTTTTTACACTCGCGCACAGGTGGAAAGAGCCCAATCGCGAGCAAGGAGGGGATAGCGAGTGGAAATCGCGCGTGCTAGCGCCATGAAAATACGGCAGTTTCCCTCTCTTCCACAGAATCAGCACGGCTTGGCATGGCAATTGCACTTATCCGAGATTGCTACTGCAATTGGAGGTTTTTCCATGTCCGCCGTGGGTGACGAAGAATTCCTTCGACTGCTTAAAGGAGATGTCGACTATTTCACGCGCGCGATCGAACGTTTCGAGGATCTAATCCCCAATGTTTGCGCGCCCCTTCAAGATCAGTGGAGATTGCAAGCGCAGTCCCGTCGCAACTTCGCGCTGGAATTAGAGATCCTCTTGGATAAAGCAGAAGACTGTGTGAGCGCAACGCCTGGGCAAAGATAAGAAGATAGACGCTAGAAGGAATCTCGAAAGGAACAGGGTTACTCGGCGCCAGCCATTGAAAGCACAATCCGGTAAGATAGAGGTTTTCACCGAACCTCTTTGATCGCTCTTAGCTCAAGCCTGTTTTCGACGGAATTGCTGCGGGTTGCGCCTCGCGGCATCGGGCCCTATCTCCAGCATCACCTGCTGGATAAGACCTTCCAGGGTCTTTACCACACCGACGCATTCGATCGCGCGCTGCTGATTCCGTACTTCATAGTGCTGGTTCTGCTGGCCGCGTACGGAATGCATCGGTACATTCTGGTATATCTTTATTACAAGCACAAAAAGAACCGCACGACCGAACCCGCCGCGTATTTTGAGGAGCTCCCACGACTCACCGTTCAATTGCCCATCTTCAATGAGCAGTATGTGATCGAGCGCTTGCTCGAATCGATTTGCAAGCTGAAATATCCGCGGGAGAAGCTCGACATTCAGGTGCTCGACGATTCCACGGACGAGACCGTCGAAGTGGCGCGCAACCTGGTCGAGCGTTACGCCGCGCTGGGAAACCCGATGTCCTATCATCACCGTACCAACCGCGAAGGGTTCAAGGCAGGAGCTTTGGCGGAAGGGCTAAAGACCGCGAAGGGCGAATTTGTTGTTATCTTTGACGCCGACTTTACGCCGCCAGAGGATTTTCTGCTGCGCACCATTCATCACTTCAGCGATCCCAAAATCGGCATGGTGCAAACCCGCTGGACGCACATCAACCGCAATTACTCTTTTCTCACACAGGTGGAAGCGATCCTGCTCGACGGGCATTTTGTGCTGGAGCATTCCGGACGGGCACGCAGCGGAGTTTTCTTTAACTTCAACGGGACCGCCGGAGTCTGGCGGCGCTCGACCATAGACGAAGCCGGCGGCTGGCAGCATGATACGCTCACCGAGGACACCGACCTCTCTTACCGGGCTCAACTCAAGGGATGGAAGTTTATCTATTTGCAGGACGTTGAGTGTCCCGCGGAGCTGCCCGTAGAAATGACTGCGTTCAAGACGCAGCAGGCGCGCTGGGCAAAAGGACTGATTCAAACTGGCAAAAAAATCCTGCCCCGCGTTATGCGCAGCGATGCGCCGCTGCATACGAAAATCGAAGCCTGGTATCACCTCACTGCAAACCTGAGCTATCCATTGATGATCGTGCTCTCCGTGCTAATTTTGCCCGCGATGATCATTCGTTTTTACCAGGGATGGTTTCAGATGCTGTTCATCGACCTGCCGCTATTCATGGCTTCCACATTTTCTATTTCGAGTTTCTACCTCGTCTCACAGCGTGAACTGTTTCCAAAAAGCTGGCCGCGCGCCCTTTTATACTTGCCGTTTCTCATGGCCCTCGGCATCGGACTGACCATCACCAACACGAAAGCGGTCATCGAGGCGCTCATCGGCAAGGAGAGCGCTTTTGCGCGTACTCCGAAATACAACGTCGAATCGAAGAAAGACAAAATCGGCGCCACAAAATACCGCAAGCGCCTGGGATGGATACCGTGGGTCGAATTGCTGATCGGTGCCTATTTCGCGATGACCGTCTTCTACGCCGTCGTCAACGAGAACTACGTCACAGTTCCATTCCTGCTTTTGTTTGTGCTGGGATATTGGTACACCGGATTGATGTCCCTGCTGCAGGGCCGCTTCTCCGGTGTGGCGCTTAGCGCCGAGACGCACAACAAGCCCTTTCCTGTGGGAGTATAGAATGCCGTGGTGGTGTTGTTTCGAGAGCTTGCGAATGCCTCTGCGTTCTGCTGGCTTTGCAAACTTTGCTCGAAGAATCGAACTAAATGATGCTAAGACTCAAAAACTCTTCTCTCTTCGCTGTTTTCGTCACTGGCATTTGTCTCTTCGCAATGACGCAGAGCCTACTCGCCCTCGATCGCCAACCCAATGCTGATTATCACGTCCGCCGTGAAGCTCTTGCAAAGAAGGCCGCAGGCGTAGTCGTTCTTTTCGCTGCCACGGAAAACGACGGGCCGAACGACCTTTACGGCTTCCGCCAGGACGATAACTTCTACTATCTATCTGGCCTCAGCGAACCAGGCTCCGCTCTTCTGATCGCGTCGGCCGTCGAAGCCAAGGGCGAGATTCCCGCACACTCCTACACTGAGATTCTTTTTCTGCCTCCACGCAATTCGACGCAGGAAAAATGGACCGGCCCCAAACTCGGCGCCGAAAATCCGGAAGCGAGCAAAACTACAGGCTTCGATCGCGTCGAAGATATGGGACAGTTGCCCAACGAAGTCGCACACTTCGTCAGCGGCGCCCGTCCCGCGCTCTACACCGACGTTCCGTCGCACGGGGAAAGTTCTCCATCGACGCAACCGCTGGCGTTTCTAAAGCGGCTGAATGTCTACATTTTCTTCCAAGACGTTAAGCCGATGATTTCGTCTTTGCGGACCACCAAAGATGCCGGGGAAGTTGCATTAATCCGCAAGGCCGTCGACGCCTCAGTGGCTGCGCACTTCGCGGCATTCAAAGCCGTGAAGCCAAACGTCAACGAGCGGGAGATTTCAGCTCTCATGCAATATGAGTGGGGCAAGCGCGGCTGTGAGCGTGTCGCTTACGCTCCCATAGTAGGCTCGGGCTACTACTCCACCGTTCTTCACTATTCCGACGACGACAACGTGATGAAGTCGGGTGACGTGGTCGTGATCGATGCCGCAGGCGAATATTCCATGTACGCCTCCGACATCACGCGTACGCTTCCCATCAATGGCCACTTCACCGCTCGCCAACGCGAAATTTACGACATCGTTCTCGGTGCGCAAGAGGCCGCCGCCGCCGCCTTCAAATCCGGCAAATCCACCATGAAGCGCGACGATCCCGAGTCGTTATACAAAGTAGCCTTCGACTACATCAACAGCCACGGCAAAGATCTGCATGGTCAACCCTTGGGGCAATATTTCATCCACGGACTCGGTCACCCAGTCGGACTCAACGTACACGACTCCACTGACTTCAACGCTCCGCTGGGACCGGGGCAGGTCTTTACCATCGAACCGGGAATTTACATCCCCGAAGAGAATCTCGGCGTGCGAATCGAAGATGATTACTACGTGGACTCGGACGGCAAACTAATCAAGCTGAGCGGGGCGCTGCCTTCGACCGCTGCAGAGGTCGAGAGGCTTATGGCTGGGAAATAGCCGAGCGCAACTGCGGCTCTAATAAGCCGTACCGCCTGACCGGTATATCGAAGGGAGGAACGATATGCCCGCTCCACAAGAGGAACGGCCAAAGCTACCCCTCCGCCGCGTCCGAAAAATCAACCATTCAAAAAGGGCGGATAGCATCCTCCAGAACCCGCCTGGGAACGGCTTCCTACGAGATGTATTCCTTGATGTATTCGTCCTGACTTTTTGCCAGATCCCTCAAGTCACCATCGAAAATGACCTTGCCGTCCTTCAGGATCAGAAAACTCATGGGCACTTCGCAGTGTTGGCCTGGCGGCAGCGCCCTCATGCGATTCGTCTCCTGGTCGAACTGGTGCGTGGCCATGGTGAATGCATCCTGAAGGCGGTGAGTCACGAGCAAAGCGCTCGTCTTGTTCACATCCCGCTGTTTCATGATGAGTTCAATGATTGTGTTCGAGGTCACTGGATCCAGCCCGCCTGTAGGCGAGTCATACAGCAGAAGTTCCGGCTGTGTGATCAAGGCGCGTGCAATCGCGACGCGTCGCCGCATGCCACCTGAGAGTTCTGCGGGATTCAGATCGAGCGTGTGCTCCAATTCCACAAAGCGCAATGCTTCGCGCACGCTGCGGTCGATGTTGTCGTCGTAAATGCCGTGCTCTTCCATCAGGCGGTAGGCAACGTTCTCGCTCACGGTAAGAGAATCGAAAAGCGCGCTCTCCTGGAAGACCATTCCAATCCTGCCGCGCAATTTGAATAGTTCCGCTTCTTGCATCTGCGTTACGTCCTCGCCCAGAACAATAATGCGTCCCGAGTCGGGCCGGATCAACCCGATTGCCAGCTTCAAAATCAGGCTCTTGCCCGAACCGGCAACCCCAAACAAAGCCTTGGTTTCTCCGCGGGGAAGGCGGAACGAGACTCCCCGCAAGACTTCGTTTTCTTCGAAGGATAAGACCACATCTTCAAAGACAATCGCCGGCGTTGAGTTGTCTTGGGTCGATACAGCGGCGGAATCCAACGGAAGGGTGGGCGCGGACATTTTAATTCATTGTGAGTGCGATCATCAGGAAGCGCGTAATGAACAAATCGAAGGCCAGGATCAGGACCGACGCGGCCACTACGGCCTGGGTTGTGGCGCGACCCACGCCCTGCGTGCCTCCGCGAGCATTCACGCCGTAGAAGCAACCGACGGTCGCGATTACAAAGCCGAACAGAACCGGCTTGATCAGCCCCATGAACACATCTTGGAACACCAGCGTCTGCCAAGCGTTGTACCAGTATTGCCGGGCATCAAGGCGCAGCAGCACTTTGGCGATGAACAATCCTCCAGTAAGGCCTACCAGATCGGAAATGATGGTCAAGAAGAAAAGCATGAATACGGTTGCAAAAACACGCGGCGTCACCAGTTTTTTCATGGGGTCGGTGCCCAAAGCACGCATGGCGTCAATCTGCTCGGTTACAACCATCGACCCTAACTCGCTCGCCATGCCAGAGGCGTTCCTTCCCGCCACCATCAAGCTGGTCAGCACCGGCCCCAATTCGCGGACCATGGAAAGCGAAACCAGTTGCCCAACCAGAGTGATGGATCCGAACCGCTGCAGCGTGTTGGAAGCCTGCACCGCCAGCACGGCTCCGGTGAAGAAGCCAGTCAACACGACGATAGGCAGCGATCCCACTCCGATGGCATCCGCCTGGCGCAACATGTCCGAGACATAAAGGGGTTTTCGAAACAGGTTGGCAACGGCCTGCACGCAGAACAGTGCGTAATCCTGGACCGTCTGGACTTTATCTTTGGCGAAATACGTAGGCGAGGTCAGTTCCATGTGGTCCGGGAAAACGTGGATCCGATTGCCACGCTTTCACGAAACTATAGCAGAACGACAGTGATCAGTGGCCAGTAGTTAGTGGTCAGGAAAATCAACGAATGCGCGGGGCGAAAATGGGTGGCAGACCTCTAACCATTCGCTACTTTCTTTATCCGCGAGTCTTTTTCTTGATCTCGATATTCAGTCGCCGGATCTTCTGATTCAGCGTGGAGAGCGGCACCTTGAAGTGTTCGGCAGCCTCGGTTTGATTCCAGTTACACTTCTCCAGCATCTCGGTGATGATGCGTCTTTCAACATCTTCCACGATTTCAAAAAGCGATGCATCGGCTGGCTGATCGTGCAGCGTAAACACCGTGCCGCGTCCCATCATATGGTCTGGCAACAGGTCTACTCCGATTTCCATTCCGGAAGAGAGCACAACCGCTCGCTCAATCACGTTTTCAAGTTCGCGAACATTGCCGGGCCAGGAATACGCCATCAGCGGCCGCAATGCTTCCGGCGAAACGCGCCGCGCTGGCCGGTCATTCTCCTCCGCATACTTCTTGAGGAAGAAGTCCACGAGCAAGGGGATGTCTTCCTTGCGCTGGCGCAGCGGCGGAAGTTCGATGGTTATGACGTTGAGGCGGTAGAACAAATCTTCGCGAAATCGGCCCTCGCGCACAGCCTGCCGCAGATCCACATTGGTGGCGGCGATGATGCGCACATCCACCTGCACCTCCTGCACTCCGCCGAGGTGCATGAAGCGCCGGTCCTGCAGCACCCGCAGGATTTTAGCCTGCGTGTCGAGGCCCATCGTGGCGATCTCGTCGAGGAACAGGGTACCTCGGTCGGCCATCTCGAAGAGGCCTTTTTTGGAAGCGATTGCGCTGGTGAATGCGCCCTTGACGTGCCCGAAGAGTGTGGATTCGAGCAAATCGGTAGGCATGGAACCGGTATTGACTGGAACAAAAGGCCGATCATGGCGCGGCGAGTTCAGATGCAGGGCTTTGGCGATGACTTCCTTGCCGGTTCCGCTTTCGCCCTGCAACAGCACAGTGGAGCGGCTGTTGGCAACCTGCGCGACGAGGTCGAAAATCTTCAGCATCGGCTCGCTTTTGCCGACAATGTTTTCGAAGTTGTAGCGCTGCTTCAAGGCGCGCTTGAGCTGAACATTCTCCTCTTCTGCCCGCCGCCATCCCACCGCCGCGCGTACGTCGGCGAGAAGTTTTTCATTGTCCCACGGCTTCTGAACAAAGTTAACCGCGCCAGACTGCATGGCGCGCACTGCATTCTCCACCGTGCCGTAGGCGGTAATCATGATTACCGGCAGCCGGGTTTCGTGGGCGCGAATCTCCGCCAGAATTTCCATGCCATCGCGCCCAGGGAGCGCGAGATCGAGCAGAACCAGATCGAACGGGTGTTCCCCTATCCGCTGCAGGCCGGCTTCACCGGTCACTGCCGTTTCCACCGCGAAGCCTTCCATCTCCAGCAGAGTTTGCAGAGATTCCCGAATGCCCGCTTCGTCGTCAATAATGAGTATCGCGCCTCCAAGGCCCGTGGTTCCGTTCGACAATGTGCGCGGGACTACTGCAGTTTCAGACATATTCGGCCTTGGAATGAATTGCCTTTTTGCTTAGAGGGAAATCCAGCGTGAAGGTTGTCCCGGTGCCGGGATTGCTTTCCACGCGGATTTTTCCGGCATGTTCCTGAATGATTCCGTAGGTAACCGAAAGACCAAGGCCCGTACCGCGAGCCTGACCTTCCTGTGGCGATGTCTTGGTGGTAAAGAAAGGATCGTAGATTCGCTGGATGTTCTCGGGAGCAATGCCCGTTCCGGTGTCGGATACGGAAACGCTTACGCTATCCCCGTTGGCCGTAGCCACACGCAGCTTACCTCCCCCTGGCATGGCATCTTTGGCATTGAGAAATAAGTTTAAGAACACTTGCTGCAGTCGTCCCTGATTTCCCTGAATGGCGCACAGGCCGGGTGTCAGTTCGCTTTGAACCTCGACCTTGGCCACCTTAAACTGGTGCTCAAGAAGCGCCAGCGTGTCGGCAATCACCTTGTTCACATCTACATCAGCGATCTCGCTCCCGCTGGTGCGCGAGAAATTCAGCAGATTGTTTACGATCTCCGACGCGCGGAAAGTCTGCCGCGTGATCTTCTCCAGCAGACCGGACTTCTGAGAGTCACTCTGCAATTGTTTGGCGAGCATCTGCGTATAGGAGGAGATGACCGCCAACGGCGTGTTGACCTCGTGCGCGACCCCAGCTGCCAGCAATCCAATGGATGAAAGCTTGTCGGCCTGCGACAGCTGGGCCTCAAGTTCAACCCGAGCGGTGATGTCGTCCATGATGATCAGTCGTCCGATCACCTCAAACTTGCGAGTGACCAGCGGCGCGATGGCCACATTCACCGTCCGGACTTCTCCGGCTGGAGTTTTTAAGCGGAACTTGTACAGGTTACGAATACCGGCGTCCTGCCGCATGCGATCGAATTCTTCCACAAACTCTGGCGGGAAAATGGCTTGCAGCGGCTGAGTCAGGGTTTGCCAGCGCGGTACCGCATACATCACTTCCATCTGCGCGTTCCAGCTCTCAATGCGGTCTTCCATGTCGAGCGCCATCACACCCACGTTGATGGATTCCACGATATTTTCGTTGAAGTCCTTCAGGCGCTCGTACTCCGCCGCCTTTTGCTGCAGTGAGGCATAGAGCCGTGAGTTCTGAATTGCAATGCCGAGGTAGCCGCCCAGAGTTTCCAGCAACTCCATATCTTCGCTGGAGAGGAAATCGCCCTGTGCAGTCTTACCCAGCCCAAGAACGGCAACCGTCTTTTGGAGCGCCAGACAGGGAATGTAGTAGTTCAGGTCGAGGCGGGCGATAGCCTGCTGAGCGGCAGGCGCTTCGCGCGGAACCTGGTGTGTGTTCTCGAAGAAAAGGTGTCCAGCCTGCTCGGGCCGCGGCGCGCTTAGAAAGGAGAGGTCAATGTTGCCGGTGGCTGAGAGACCAAAAGATTTCGCTAAAACAAACTGCTCAGGTCGTTCTCCGGCGAGAAAAACCGCCATTCGGTCAACCGCCAGCGTGCGAGAGAGCCGGTCGATCAGCGAAGACAGCAGCGTGCCCAGGTTGGTTTCCGACCCCAGTTCGCGGCCAAACTCCAGCAGCGTTCGCCGGTAGTCATAACGGGTCCGATAGAAAAATTGATCGACGCGATCCTGAATCCACTTCCTCACCGGATCGAATAGCAGCGCCGTCACAACCACCGCCAGGATCAGCCCCACCGGACCGGAACTAGGCTGCCAGTTGTGCACTAATAGGGCCACGCCCGCCACTAACCCGAAATACAAGCCCACAACAATCGCCGCAGCCAGCGTGTACACCACGCCGCGCTTGAAGATGAGGTCTACATCCATCAAGCGATAGCGGAAGATGGCATAGCCAAAGGTGAGCGGCAGCAAGCCTAACGAAAGCACTGACACCTTCATCGCGGCTTGCGGCAGCCAACCCAGCGCTTCCGGGAAAACATACGGCAGCACGTAGAGGGCGGTATAGGGTGCAATGGCGAGGATTGTGCCGCGCGTGACCCACTTCAACTGCTGCCGCAAGATGGTTGTGCTGGCGCGTTGGTAGCTATACCAAAGCACTGTAGCAGCGGCCAGGAAGAACATCGCCCCGTAGGAAATATCCAGCCGATCCATACTTCGGCTCAGCCGTCCGGTCGCGGCCAACCAGTGCATCGCTCCCAGGCGCATTCCCAGAAGCAGAGCCCCTGGCAGATAAACCACGGCGAGCAGCCATGGACGCCTGCGTACGAATAACCGCTTCTCCGGGAAGGTCAGGACAAAATGTAGAAAGAGCGCAGGCTGCAGCACCCACGCCACGATATTCCCCCAATAAATCGTCCAATCGAAATCGTTCAGTTTGCCGGTGTACTTGAAGGAATAGGCAATGAACGAAACGAGACAAAAAATGTAAAAGTGTGTGGATCCAGGAGCGGTCCAGCGGCGCAGCAGAACGTAAACCCCAATGCCGAGATAAATCAGAGCAATCAGACGCAGCCAATTGTTCAACGAACGGTCGGCGGGAACCAGAATCACACTGGAATCTAAGGGCACAGACTGCCGCACGAGGGAATACGTGGCCTTGGACCAGACGCCGGTACGATATATCTCGCGCTCGAGATCGGCCATGTCCCGTACCGCCTGACCGTTTACAGCGGTCAAACGATCCCCCGACTTGATGCCGCTCTTTGCGGCCGGCCCGTTGGGTTCGACCCGGTCGGCAGTGAGCGATCCAGCGTTCTCAAACCAGGAAACGCCATCGTCGGGAGCGGAAAATTCGTTCTCCTTCCGGAAATTGAAACCCGCGAAAACAACCGCAGCCACGGTCAGAAGAAACAACAGGACAGCGACAGAGCGGACTTGGCTTTCCCGGTTCATGGCTCTCGGCTGCGCTCCGAGTAAGGAGCGCAGAAGCTGCGGCTCGGAATACGGCTCTCCATTGATGAGCAACTTCGCTGCCATGTCCTTTCCCATTTTGGATGGACTAAGTGTCCTATACAAAGGGACTTCCAAGATTATAGATGGATTTCTGGAAAGCAAATACGCTTTCGCGTAGGTTTGTGTGGTTTTCTGTATCTTGATACTCTGGAAGACTTTAGACCATACTTGCGCTTTGCGTGATAAAGTCACGAGGGTGTTAAGGGATGCTTACTGGCCGTCAGATACTCAAACGGCATTACAGCTGTATGAGTTTAATTTGGGAAGGAGTAATGCTTGACGACGTGCCGCAAAATCCTCTTTCGAATTTCATTCTGGCTGGCGTTGTGGCTTCTGCTACCAGCATGCTGGGCCGTTGAAATAAAGTCTCGCTCGGTTCGATGCGAAGGCCGGGAACAGGCTTATCTGTATTTTTCGCCGAATACCGGTAATTCCGACAAACTGCCGGCAGTCATGCTCCTGCACGGCGCCGGTGACCGCGCGGCCAATATGGTGGATGCCTGGAAGGGTTTCGCGTCGAAACAGAAGATCATTCTCCTCGCGCCGGAGTTGCCTCGCGAGGAGAAATATGAAGAGGCCGCCCCCCAGATCTTCCGCTGCATTGTCGAAGATGCCAAACCGTTTGTGCGCCTCGACTCCCAGCGCGTTTACCTCTTCGGCAATTCAATGGGAGGCTATCTCGCCTACGACGGCGCGATGTTTCAGTCGCAGTACTTCGCCGCGGTCGCGGTTCATGGCATGCGTATCGCGGACGATTACACATGGATCTTGAACCGAGCGCAGCGCAAGACTCCGATCGCGATTTATATCGGCGACCACGACCAGTTCCACTCGGTCCAGAGCGTGCGGAAGACCCGTGATCTGCTGCGCCAGTCAGGATTCCCCGTGCACTATGTGGAACTGGACAATCACGATCACAACTACTACGCGCGCTCGGACGAGATCAATTCCGACGCCTGGAAGTTTTTGAAAGCCAGTTCCTTGTCGTCTCCACCCAACTAACTGGTCCGACCAATTGGTCCGCTGAATTTCGTCCAACGCAGACTTCCCGCGCCGCCTTACGACGGCCAGGCCGCGCGCTGTTCGGTCCCGGGCCCAAGACTCACGCGAATCACGTTGAGAAGTTCGTCGTTGTCCGCTGGTTTCTGGAAGAATGCCATAGCCCCGGCCTTCAATGCGCGTTCCTCGTTGGCTTGCGGATCGCGAGCGCTCAGGACGATGACCGGCACACCAGCGAGCGCGTCGATACTTTGAAGTCGATCCAGAACGACGAACCCATCGCCGACAGGCAAGCCGAGATCCAGAATGATCAGGGCCGGGCGTTCTTTTTGTGCGCTCGCAATGGCAGAGTAGCCATCAGTCGCGGTTGTAACTTCATAATTGTTGGCTCGCAGGCGCAGACGCAGAGCCCTCACTAGATCAGGATCGTCATCCACCACCAGAATTCTTGATTTTGCCATTTGTGATTCTCCTTAATGTTGTGTATTTCGAGAAAGTGACCAGGTTTCGCTTAGTTCAATTCGTGAGTCTTGCAGCCGCCAACGGCTTTCGATCAATCGCCCGCTGAATCAATTGGGTTACGCAATCAGCAACAGTCTGGACTTGCTGATCCAGATTTTTCCCGGGACTGTCAGACGGCAGTTCCACCGGGGTCGAGGAGATGGTGACCGTGCATTTGCTTTTCAAATCCGGAAGGCGTTCAAGTTGTTCGCGGATTCTCGCCGTCATGACTCCGCAGCGTTCCATATCCGTCGAGGCCACGACCAGAAAAGTCTCCCCGGCTCCCGACGTTCCCATGGGCGGCAACACCAGATCTTTGTCGAGATAAACGCAGCGGCGGACAATCTCCAAACCCTGTTGCCAGATTTCCTTCCAGTTCCCTCGGGGCGGGTTCAATAGGGGCGTGAGTTCGACCCCCACCAGCACGAAGGCCGGGCGCAAATGACCCTCGTGAACAATGACTGGGGCCAGCAGTTTCGCCAGCGAATATACCGGCAGAGTAAAAGTGAAGGTGCTTCCTTGCCCCGGTTCGCTCGAAACCCAGATCTTTCCCGCATGCAGGCGGACGATTTCCCGGCAGATAAATAGACCCAGCCCCAATCCTGACCGGTTGTTGTCGACTGAATCAGGGTCCTGGTAAAGCCGTTCAAAAATCAGGGCCTTAGCTTCCGGGCTGATGCCGCGACCCGTATCGGTGACAGCAACGTAAACGAAGTCGGGGTCAGCCTCGACTACGTTTGCTTGCAGCATCACGGCGCCATCCGGCGACGTGAACTTGATCGCATTCTCCACCAGATTGATCATCACTTCCAGAACTCGATCCGGATCCGCGTGTACCAGCGTCAGCCTCTGGTCCATTCCGATTTCCAGCCCAATGTGTTTTTCGTTCGCCATGGGTCGAAGCATGGCGACGGCCTGGTGCGCCACCTCACTCACGGAAATGCAGCGCCCCTCGATTCGCATCTTCCCGCTCTCCGCCCTGGTCGCTTCGAGCAGATCGCGAATCATCGCGTGCAACTGGTTCACACTTTTCAGTACCGTCTTCAAGTGATCGCCCTGATCGGGCAACACCGGTCCGGCAAGCCCGTCGAGAAGCAGCGTCACATACTGGTGAATGCAGGTCAGCGGTGTGCGCAGCTCATGCGAGACGTGGGATAGAAACCGATTCTTAAATTCCAACTGCTGTTTTTGCGTAATCTCAAGAGCTCGAATCAGCGCTTGGCGTTCTACCGCATATCGGATAGCGCGCTCCAGATGCTTGCTCGAAAGGTTGCTCTTTAGCAGGTAATCCTGCACGCCATGATGTACGGCCTTGACGGCAAGCGCCTCATCATCCTGGCCTGAGAGCACGACAACAGGAACATCCGGCGCGTGCTCCATGAGGCGGCGAAACGTTTCCGCGCCCCGGCTATCGGGCAAGTTCAGGTCTAATAGCACGACGGATGGGGTCTCGACAGTTAACGAGGCGAGGCCATCCGCCAGCCGGTTTACACAATTCACTTTTACCGGGGACCGGCCTTCCACCAGACGAAGGCGGACCAGATCCGCATCCCCTGGATTGTCTTCAATGAGCAATACGCTGGTAGTGGGCTGAGTCATCGCGTTTTTCATTCTCCTCTTGGTGGCAGGGTTACAGAGCCGAACCAGAATTCTTCAATCGACCTCATCATGGAAAAAAAATCCGTCAGATTGCCTGGCTTGCTGATATAGCAATTGGCGCCCAGTTCATAGCTGCGATCAATATCCTGGAGCAACTGCGAAGTGCTGAAAATCACCACTGGAATGCGGCGCAAGTCCGGATTTGCCTTCATCGCGGTCAACACCGATAAGCCATCCCGTTTTGGCAGATTCAAGTCCAGAAGCACGAGATCCGGCTTGGGCGCGCTGGCATAGTTACCCCGGCGCAGCAAGAAAGCCAGAGCTTCCGCCCCGTCTACCGCGCTGTTGATTTGTCCGCGATAGGCGCATACGGTCAGCGCTTCCCGGGCCAATGCAATGTCCGCCGGATTGTCATCCACGATCAGAAGTTCGTGGGTCGACTTCATTGCCCTGTCTCTTCCCTTGTGCCTGAACTTGCGTCTGAACTCCGAAGCGGCATCGTGAACTTGAACGTAGAACCGCCGCAGCCCAGCGATTCGACCCAGATCTTTCCTCCGTACCGCTCGACGATCTTCTTGCAGATCGCGAGACCGATGCCATTGCCCGGATACTCTGTGCGCGCGTGTAATCGGTGGAAAACCACAAAAATATTTTCCGCATACTCGGGCGCGATTCCAATCCCGTTATCCGCAACGCTGAATAACCACTGCTGGCCCTCTTTTTGCGCCTGGACGGAGATCACCGGCGGTTCTTTCCCCCGGAATTTGATGGCGTTTCCCATCAGGTTCTGGAATACCTGCGCGACCTGCGTGCGATCGGCCCAGACGGACGGAAGATTCGCGTAGTGAATGACTGCGCCGCTCTCCTGAATCGAGGAACTCAAAGTCTGCCTGACCCCGTCCATCACGGCATTGCAATCGATGCTGACCAGCGTTCCTTCCTTCCGCCCAACCCGTGAAAAAGCCAGCAGGTCCTGGATCAGCACCTGCATCCTTTGCGCCCCTTCGCTGGCATAACCGATAAACTTGTCGGCATTCTCATCCAACTTTCCGCGATAGCGTTCCGCTAGCAGTTGGGTGTAAGCCGCGACCATCCGCAAAGGTTCCTGCAGGTCGTGCGAAGCCACGTAGGCAAACTGTTCCAGATCGGCGTTGGAACGCGCCAATTCCTCCGCCTTTGCGGCCAGATCCTGCTCAGCCCTGAGGCGTAGGCTCCGCTCATGTTTCTCACGCAAAGCCCGGCGCACGACTTCTGGCAGCCTTGCCAACCCATCCTTGAGGACATAGTCCGTGGCGCCCTGTCGAATGCACTCGACCGCCGTCACATCTCCAAGCGCCCCCGAGACCAGAATCAGCGGAATATCAAGCCCTTCGGCACGCAGCACCTTCAACGCCTCCATGCCTTTCCAGGTCGGCAGGTTGTAATCGGCAAGCACGATTTCCGGGGGACTGGCGCGCAGCGACCGCCTAAAGGCTTTTTCGTCCTGCACCACATCACCCGCAACCTCGAAGCCGTCTTTGTTCAGCGCGCGCACTACCAGCGCGGCGTCGAGCGCGTTGTCCTCCACCAGCAAGGTCCGCAGGCTGGTCCTGGGCGTCGTCTGTTCATCGGCGGATGCCTTTGCGACGTGAGAGCCCGTACTTGTCATTTCGCTTGCCCCGCGGCATTGGACTTGTCAAATGCAGCCGGAGGTCGATTCGTGACCAGCCAATACAATCCCAGCAACTTCACCGCTTTTCGGAACTCGTCAAAGTCGACTGGTTTCTGGACGTAACTGTTGACTCCCAGCTCGTATCCGCTTGCCATGTCCCGCTCCTCCCTCGATGAAGTCATCAGGACAACAGGAATGGTTCTGGTTCGAGGATCGCTCTTGACTTGTTTGAGCACCTCCATTCCATCGACTTTGGGCATTTTTAGATCAAGGAGAACCAGTTTCGGAGGGTGATCGAAAGAACGTTTCGAATGGGGTCCGGTACAGAACAGAAAATTCAACGCTTCCTCCCCATCGCGCACGACAAAGACGTTGTTGGCGAGATTCTCTGCGCGCAATGCGTGCAGGGTCAGGTCTATGTCGTCTTGGCTATCATCGGCTAAAAGAATCTCGACTTCATTGGTGTTCATACTGCACCTCCAGCTGTCAAAACCCGCTGCCTACACCTGCTGCCTAAACAAACATGTGTAGCTAATCCGAACTGGTCATCCCGAGCGCAGCGAGGGACCTTAGTTTCTGCCCGCGCCGTCTGGCACCTTCCACGACAAAAAAACCAGGTTCGCCCGCAGCGCTCGGGAGGACATGGGTCAAGGACCCTCAGGGCGATGCAACCGCCTGCGAAATTGCTTTTGGCTCATCCGGGCTGATTCCTTCTCCTCGAACGTCGTTTTTCTCGGCGGTCGCCAGGGTGAAATAAAAAGTTGCGCCCTTATCCAGTTCCGCTTCCGCCCAGATCCGGCCTCCGTGCTTGCGAATGATGCGTTGCACAGTCGCCAGGCCGATGCCCGTGCCTTCGAAATCCTCGGCCCGATGCAGGCGCTGGAACACGCCGAACAGTTTGTCTTTGTACTTCATGCTGAATCCGACGCCGTTATCGCAAACGGCTATAACGGTCTCACCGTTCTCCTGCCGCTGGCTGATCTCGATGACGGCGCGCTCCCGGGTGCGGGTGAACTTCAGCGCGTTTGCGATCAGGTTTTGAAAGACCTGCTTGATCAGAATGGCGTCGCATTGCGCCGGCGACAGTTCGTCAATCTTCCAGGTAACGGCGCGGCCGTTTATTTCTGGCTGCAGCAGGGAGATGACATCCTCAACAATCGGCTTCAAGAGCGTGGCCTGGAGTTTGAGCGCGTGACGGCCAACCCGCGCGAGGTTCAGCAGTTCATCTACCAGCAACCCCATGCGGCGTGCGCCGTCCTGGATGCGCTCCAGATGATTCCGTGCTTCCGGCGCCATGGCTGGGCCAAAATCCTCGATCAAAATCTTGGAAAACCCTCCGATGTGCCGCAGCGGAGCGCGCAGATCGTGAGAGACGGAGTAGGTAAAGGCTTCCAACTCCTGGTTAGCCGCTGCCAGTTGGGCCGTGCGTTGTACGACCCGCTCTTCGAGTTCTTCATTGAGCTTGCGGATTTCCCGCTCGTCGATTTTTCGTTGTGTAATGTCGCGGAAGGCGATCACGCCGCCCCGCAGCAAGCCATCCTTGCTTTTCAGCGGACTGGCGCTGGCTTCGATCCACACGCCAGTTTCCAGTTCCGAATTGCGCACGTACATTTCGGCAGTGCCGATCTCCCCACGAATCGCTAGCAGCAGGGGATTTCGCTCGGGCGGGAAAGGCGTCGCCGCGTCGGGCAAATAAACGCCGTAATGCGAATTCCACTCCCCGGGGGCAACATTCGCTGCACCGAGGCCAACGATCTTGGTCGCGGCCGGGTTCCAAATGATGAATTTTCCCTGCTCATTGGCAGCGACCAGCCCCTCCTGCATGCTGTCCAGCACGGACTGGAGCATCAGCGTCTGGGTCTCGAGCGCCTCCTGAGATCGGACCAATTCTCTGGCCTGCCGGGACAATTCCTCCGTTTGCGCCTCGAGCCGCTCCTCCGTCTGCTTGCGTTCGCTGATGTCGGTATTCGTCCCGAACCAGCGGGTAACATGGCCGGCCGAGTTTTTAACCGGCATGACCCGCGTCAGGAACTCGCGGAAGGTCCCGTCGGCGCCGCGCAGCGGGAACTCCATTTCAAACGGCCTGCCCTCGGCAATCGCGCCCGTCCATCCTTCCATCACCCTCGGCAACACATCGCGATGGTGGAGGCTCTGCCAGCCCCACCCTCGCATCTGCTCGAGCGTGGTGCCGGTGTATTCGTACCAGCGCTGGTTGTACCAAAAAATGGATCCATCGGCGTCGGCAATCCAGGCCAGTTGCGGGATTCCGTTGGCCATCGCCTGGAGACGTTCTTCGCTCTCACGCAAAGCCTCTTCGGCACGTTTGCGCTCGGTAATGTCGGCGCGGATGGCCACGTACTGCCGCGGTTTGCCGTCTGTAGCCAGGGTTGGGACGACGGTCGTATCCACCCAGTAGAGCGAGCCATCCTTGGCGCGGTTCATGATCTCGCCGTGCCAAACCTTCCCTCGAGCGATGCCCTGATACATCTGCTGGAAAAATTCTTTCGGGTGGTGGCCTGAGTTCAGGATGCGGTGATTCTGGCCGATCAATTCGTCCCTGGAGTATTTGCTGATGGTGCAGAACTTTTCGTTAACGTAAGTAATCGTTCCCTGGACGTCAGTGACCGCCACGATCGCATGTTGATCGAGCGCGAACTTCTGGTCGGCCAACTCCTTGAGCGCCGCTTCGCGCGTCTCAAGGCTCTCTTTCACGGCTTGCTCGGCCCTTTTGTGCTCGGTGATGTCGCGCGCAATCTTCGAGGCACCGACAACCGTACCGCCGCTGTCTCTAATCGGCGAGATCGTCGCGGAAATGTCAATTATCGTTCCGTCCTTGCGGACGCGCACGGTCTCGAAATGGTCGACGCTTTTGCCACGGCGGACCCTCGCCAGAATGTCAGGTTCCTCGTCCACGCGCTCAGGCGGCATCAGCATCAACATCGGTTTACCGACGGCCTCAGCGGATGTGTATCCGAATATCTTCTCAGCCCCGCGATTCCAGGCTGTAATGACTCCTTCCAGAGTCTTGCTGATAATGGCGTCTTCGGAGGATTCAACGACAGCGGCCAGCCGTTCGCGCGCTTCCTCCGCCCGCTTGCGCTCCGTGATATCCGCGCGGATCGCCAAGTACTGGCGAGGTTTACCGTCCTCATCGGCGAAGGGGACGATGGTCGTGTCCACCCAATAAATCGAGCCGTCCTTGGCGCGGTTACAGATGTCGGCACGCCACGTCCGCCCGCTGGCGATGGAGTGATACATTTCGCGGAAAAATTCCCTCGGGTGGTGGCCGGAATTGAGGATGCGGTGGTTTTGCCCGATCAGTTCGTCCCGGGAATACTTGCTGATGGCGCAGAATTTGTCGTTGACGTAAATGATCGTGCCCCGCACATCCGTGGTGGCGACGATGGCATGCTGGTCGAGAGCAAATTTTTGATCGGCCAGATCCTTCAGCACCCGCTCTCTGGCTCCCTCGGCTCGTTCCCGCTCGGCGATTTCGGCGTAGAGCGCCGCCGTGCGCTGTTCCACTCGCTGTTCCAATTCAGCGTTCAGAGTATTGATCTGCGCGTGTGCGCGTGTACTGATGTCAATCTCGCGGTTGACGGCGCGCCGCGCCAGTCCCCACAAGCCCACCCCGAGAAAGGCGCCTGCAATGGCGATGACCTTGGTTAGCCGCTGTCCCCCCAGGGCTCTTTGATTGCGCTGGATCAACAACCGCGACTCCTCGGCGTACATGTCGTGAGTGGTTGCGCGCGCTGCATCGAGCAGCCTTTCGCATTCCAGAGCGTCCCCACCTCCGGGATAGACCTGAGTTCTCTGGCGTTTGGCAATGATGTTGGCGGCGAATTCGAGCGCCGTGTTCACCTGGGGTCCGAGCACAGCCAAGCGCTGCTGCTGGCTCAGATTGTCCGCCGTAAGATGACGCAGTGCGCCTTCGTCTCCGGAAATGCTTTCGCGGGCTTTTTGGTAGTTCGCCAGCAATGGTTCTTGCCCGGTTAATGCAAATGCCCGGGCGCTGGTTTCCGCCTCGATCACATGCCTGGACGTGCGCTGAATCGTCTCCATCACCTCGTGAGTGTGAGACACCCAATACTCGTCCTGCTCCGCCCGCCGTGCGCCGCGCCACGACGAAACCCCCACTGAGATCGTCAGCAACACTGCTACACCGAACCCAATGGTGACCCGGCGCCGGAGCGGCGCCTCAATCGGCGCATCGAACTGCCTGCGCTCGGCAATTTCCCGTTCCAGCTTTCGATTCTCCTCCTGCAAATGTATTCGGCCAGGCAGCGAGACGACCTTCGGCACCAACGGTACGAGCATTGCCGCCGTGACCACGGATATGCCTGCTGTCGCTGCCTTAACTACGCCCGCAACTATGTAACTGCCATGCCAGACATTCCAGATCTCCATGAGGTGGGTGGTGCCACACGCCAGGATGAAACTGCCGAACATCCAGAAAATGAGGTTGAAGGGAAGATCGCGATTCTTGCGAATGAAATAGATGAGGATGACCGGAATCACGTAGTAGGAAAGCGTAATCAGACCGTCCGATATAACGTTCAGCCAAACGATCCACGGGTTCCACAGGTAGCAGTATCCGTGCGGCATAAAATCGGCCGAGCGCGCGGCCCAGCCGCTGGCAATCCTGGCGGCGAGCCACAATGAGGTGACAGCTACGGGAATAGCCATCCCCGCTTGGATCAGGCGAGTTGCGGCAGCACGCTTCACGAGCGCTAGAACTCCTCCATTTTTTGCTTGCTTGAGAAGGGACTTTCAACGAGATGTTGCGATACAGGGTAGCGACGCAGGCTCATCCCTTAGGCTATCGGCGGGAATTCATCGATCATTACAGCGGTGGGGAGTCTAAAGACGGGCAGGAGTGCATGGGAGAGGATGACCTTTTGGCGCGACGTGGGCTATTTTCGTGCCAGCGGATGAAAGTTTTCTGAGATAAGTTTGCTCTGATAGTAGCTGGATGAGTTTCAGTAGCCGGCAGCATTTGGGAAGAGCACGAATTTATTTGTGCCGTTGGGTCGCTGAAGATCAGCCGCGCTTTAGCGCCTGATGTTTGAAGCTTTCATCCGGCTTTTCTCTGCTCCCCTTCGGCTGGACCTTCATCGTCCCAATCAAAGGAGAGCGCCCGCGCAGTAGTCTCAATCGGCTCGAGCGCCGGAATGTCATCGGCGACCGAGGTCCCCAGTTCGGCAAACTTCCGCGCTGATACCAGTACCCGGCTTTCGAGCGATCCCACGGCCTTGTTGTAGGACTCGACTGCCCGGTCCAGCCCGGTTCCAACGGAGGTAATGTGCCCGGCAAGAAGCCGCAGGCGGTCGTGCAGTTCCTTTCCCAGTTCGCTGATTCGTTGCGCGTTGCGCGCCAGCTTCTCCTGATTCCATCCGTAATTGATAGCCTTCAGCAAGGCGATCAGGGTAGTCGGGGATGCGGGAATAACGCGATTCAGAACTCCGTGTTCGATCAACCCTGAATCCTGTTCGAGAGCCGCGCTGAAAAAGGTCTCTCCTGGGAGGAACATCACCACAAACTCCGGTGTGGCTTCAAACTGCTCCCAGTATTTCTTGCCGCTGAGAGTATTCATGTGATCGCGAACCTGCCGCGCATGATTGGTGAGGCAAACGCGCCGCGCGTCTTCATCGTTCGTCTCGAAAGCTTCGAGAAAAGCCTGTAGCGGCGTTTTAGCGTCGACGACAACATGCTTTCCGCCGGGCAGTTTCACCACCAGATCAGGACGCAGCCTTCCACTCTCTGTCGTCACAGTTTCCTGTTCCGCGAAGTCGCAATAGGAAAGCATCCCGGCAATTTCGACTACGCGCCGCAACTGAATCTCTCCCCAGCGCCCGCGCACGTTGGGAGTGCGCAAAGCCCGCACCAGATTGCCGGTCTGTGATTGCAATTCTTTCTGGGTCGTGATCAGCGATTGCACCTGGGCGCGCAGCTCGCCGTAGGCGTCGCCCCGAGCCACTTCCATCTGCTGAATCTGGGCATCTACTTTATTCAGCGAATCACGCACGGGCATAACCATGTCGGCAACAGCTTTTTGCCGGGCTTCGAGGTCGCCTTTGGCCTGGCTCTGGAAGCGCTTCAAGGTCTCTTCCGCAATCACCAGAAAGGAGGAATTGTTGCTCTTCAGAGCGTCCGAGGCCATGGCCTTGAACGCGTTGCGCAGCTCTTCGCCGGCGTGGGTGACTAGTTCGATCTTTTCGATGCTGGTCTTTCGTTCAGATTCCAGGGCCGATTCCAACCTTGCTTTGCCCGCCACCAACTCGGTGTAAGCCTGCTGAAGCCGTGCCAGAGTGGCCTTCTCAGCCGCTAATTCCTTTTCCATCAAAGACAACCGGATGCTCAGCCCGCCTCCGCGTGAGCGCGTTACAAGCCATGCAATCAAGCAGCCAAACAACAGGCCAATGACCCCGCTAATGCCAGGTTCCATAGCGAAAGTAACTTCTCCGTGTGGATTTCAGCTTCTAGCGTAGCACCAGCAGCAAGTCTGAGCCTGAGGTTGGATCCTCCCAGGGTCGCGACGAGTCGCCATAAGCCGATGCCAAGAACCCTGAAAAGAGCCCTGAACGTGGTCGATCGAACCGTCGTGATGGCGTTCCTGCTCATGGTGGGCGCCGTTTCAGTTCGGCCCTCGTCTCGGTTGATGGCAGCGTCGGAGGGTGGCGACGACTCGCCTGCGGAGAAAACCGCACCGGCGACCCTGAAACCCGTTGCGGGCTCGCCCGATATTCCTTTCAGCAACTACGATGTGCAAGCCGAGCATATGCTCCTCGATCTGGCAAACCAATCCAGGGCACAAGCGGGCGCGCCCGCACTCAAGCTCGATGCGGGACTCTGTAAAGCTGCTCGCGCCCACGCGGAGATGATGGTTGCCGCCCGGCAACGCTCTCACCGCCTGTATGGCGAACCGTCCCTTGCCGAACGATTGGCAGACGCGACCCGCACTCAACTCGACCTGGAAGGCGAAAATGTCGCGCTCGACTTCAACGCCGAGGATGGACATCAACACTTAATGCTCTCGCCTCCGCACCGCGCCAACTTGCTCAATGCCGCATATAACGTGATCGGCCTGGGCGTGTTGCGCAGCGGAGACCGGCTCTACATCGTCCAGGATTTCGGCCATGCCCTCCCCAGTTATTCCACCGCGGAAATCAAAGATCGGGTCGCCGCAGCTCTCATGCAAGCGCGCCGCCAGGCGAAGCAGCCTGACTTCGCCCGCCGCGATCTTATGACCGCGGACGAAGCGGCCTGCTCCATGGCGCAAGCAGACAAACTCAACACCTCCCCCATTCATCAACTCGCACAACGCTACACCGTGTTGACCTACACCACTCTGCATGCGGAAACGCTGCCTGCCAATGCCGCCCAGGTTCTTTCGAACCGCAATCTGCGCAGCTTCTCGATCGGAGCCTGCTACGGGCGTACGGAAAGTTATCCTACCGGCGTTTATTGGGTGGTGTGGGCGATGGAGTGAATCGGTTACCGTGTGTGATTCCAACACACACGTGTGTCGATCCGCAGACACCGCGCGTGCGAATCCTAGGCGATCAGGACATCTTTGTTTCGTCTTTAGATTTGGAAAACGACGTGCCCACTTTCCCCCAGGGTGCGTGGCTTTGAGGATCACACTTCATTCACGTTGCCGGCATGCTGCCGCATTCGTAACTTGGATTGCGCTCGCCTCGGCACCTGCGTTTGCCCAAGTAAGCGCTAACCAGGAGACTAGTCCCGCAACAAGGGACAAGGTCAACGAGATCACCGTAGACGGGTGCCTCTACGGCGCCCAGGGTAATCTTGAACTGGTCAATGGAGACGACGCCTTCTCGCTCCGCGGAGATACCTCGACATTGAAAAAGTATCTTGGGGATGAGGTGATGGTGCGGGGCAAGCAGGAAGGATCGAGGCCGCCGCTCTCCCTAGTCGTTTCCGGTGTGACCTTGATCTTCAAAGCGCCGCAGGTAAAATTGGGCAAGGCAATTGCCGATCCTGCGAATTGGCATTTTCAGACCAACGAATCGTATGGAGTTAAGTTCGCGTGCTTGGGTCCAGTGTTTAGCATTACATCGTGCTACGATACATATGCGGGAAGATGAAGAACACCTTCCCTCGACATATGAGAAGGAATGCCGGACGCTGACAATCAAACTTCTGGAGCCTCGACAACGGGAGGACTGCCCGTCGACGCTTCCTTAGCGCCGGTGTTGCAAGCAGCCCGCACCCCGACGCAAGTCCCCCTCGTTAGCCTCCGCACCATCTACATCAGCGCCCTGTCGATCCTCATCGCCTGTGCTGCCGGACTTGTAGCACACGTCCTCACCGCCCTCATCGGCCTCATCACTAACCTTTCTTTCTACGGCCGCTTCTCCTTTGCCTTCAACTCCCCCGCAGGAAACCACCTTGGCGCGTACGTGATTTTGATCCCCGTCATCGGTGGGCTGATTGTCGGCCTCATGGCCCGCTTTGGTTCGGAAGCCATTCGCGGCCACGGCATTCCCGAAGCGATGGAGCAGGTTCTCTTCGGCAGCAGCCGCATTCCACCGCGGATTACTTTCCTGAAGCCGCTCTCTGCCGCGATCGCCATTGGAACAGGCGGACCCTTCGGCGCGGAAGGCCCCATCATCGCAACTGGCGCCGCATTAGGTTCGCTCGTCGGCCAGTTACTGAAAATCACCGCCGACGAACGCAAAACGCTTCTCGCCGCCGGGGCCGCAGCCGGCATGGCCGCTACTTTTGGCAGTCCCGTTTCCGCGGCCTTGCTCGCCATCGAATTACTCCTTTTCGAATATCGTCCGCGCTCCCTCATTCCAGTCGCCCTCGCGTGCTTTACGGCTCAGGCAGTGAGAATCGCCTTCGTGGGCACCGCTCCAATTTTTGCTATGCCGGATGTCATTCAACCACACGGCTACGCCTTGGCGGTGTACGTCCTGGTGGGGGCTGTCGTAGGTATTGCTGCGGTGCTCGCAACCCGCGCCGTCTACGGTGTCGAAGACCTCTTTGACCGTTTGCCGATTCACTGGATGTGGTGGCCCGCGATCGGCGCCGTGGCTGTGGGAGTGGTCGGGTACTTTTCGCCGCACACCATGGGCGTCGGCTACGACAACATTGAAAATATTGTGCGCGGCAACATCTTGGGAAGGGCTCTGATTTTTCTCTTCGTGCTGAAGTTTATCTCGTGGGCAATTTCTCTCGGCAGCGGAACGTCCGGCGGAACGCTCGCGCCATTGTTCACGATCGGCGGGGGATTGGGCTCGGTTCTCGGCGCGATCGCCGTCGGCATTTTCCCCGGCCTCGGCATCGACATTCGTATCGCAGCGCTTGTCGGAATGGCCGCCATGTTTGCCGGAGCCTCACGCGCTCTCCTGGCCTCCGTCGTCTTCGCTTTCGAAACCACCCGCCAGCCGCTGAGCCTTTTACCGCTGCTCGGCGGCTGCACCGCTGCGTTCCTCATCTCCTCTCTCTTAATGCGTCATACCATCATGACCGAGAAGATCGCACGACGCGGCGCTCGCGTCCTAACTGAGTATTCGATCGACTATCTCGATCAGGTTCTGGTCAAAACTTCAGCGGCACGAGAAGTGGTAGCTCTGGCTGCGGAGGACACCTTGGCTGCCGTGCGCGCATGGCTCGAGTCGCGTGCCGCCGGCACGGGGCATCAAGGTTTTCCGGTTCTCGATCGTGATCAAAACCTCATCGGCGTCATCACCCGTCGCGACATCTTCAACACGACAGATTCCGAAACTTTTCCGCTCCGCCAAATTATCAAGCGTCCTCCAGCGATCGTGTTCGAGGACAACTCGCTTCGCGAAGCGGCTGACCACATGGTTCGCGAAAACGTGGGCCGCCTCGCAGTGGTCACTCGTGATAACCCACGCAAGGTCACCGGCTGGCTTACCCGCAGTGATCTTCTGACCGCACACCGCCAACGTATCAACGATGCTTCCCTTTCGAAGCGAGAGATCAACATCCGCGCGATCCCCCTGAATCGTGCCGCCGAATCTCAGCCATAGCATTTCCCATACCCATAGCGGCTTTCGTACGAGACCCTATCCTGAAAGATCGCCTGGCTAAGTCTTTACGACTTCATTGAGTCTCTGCCTGGGGTCGACATAAGACCACAATTGACCTTGGAGCCACTCGGTATTTCGTCTGCTCTAAAGGGATTCCGTCGTCCGAGAAATCATCTGGACTGGGCAAAGCGGTGTCCACGATTCTCTTCCACTCCTGTGGTGTTCCCTCCTGCACATTGAACTCCAACTCTTCCCAGTATGCATTGATCATTGCGTAGATGTCGTCATCACCTTGAGATGCGCCGTGCAGGCAGAATGCCAGGCTATGCGAATGGGAGGACAAATCGACCGTGGGACCGACGCCATACCAGGAAATATCCTCCCGCCAGAACCTGCTTCGGCTCAGCGAGGGATGAGTTTTGCGGAACGCAATCATGTTCTTGAAGAATCGGAAAATATCGCGGTTCGCCTGAAGTTGACTCCAATCCAGCCATCCAATTTCGTTGTCCTGGTTGTAGGGATTGTTGTTGCCAAATTGGGTGTTCAGGAACTCGTCGCCAGCCCGAAACATCGGCGTACCGTTCGATAAGAAGAGCAGGCAGCAGAAATTCTTTACTTGCTTCCGGCGCAATGCGAGGACTTCCGGGGTAACAGCTTCATCCCCTTCCTGACCACAATTCCAACTGAAGTTCGCGTCAGTACCGTCCTGATTACTATTTCCGTTTTGCCAATTATGCTTGCGGTCATAGGAAACAAGATCGTAGAGCGTGAAGCCGTCGTGGGACGTTACATAGTTCACGCTCTGATATGCGTGATAAGCGTCGGCGCGGTTGTCTGGAAATAAATCGTCGCTGCCGTAGATACGTCGCATCACCTCGGGAACCATCGCCGCGTCGCCTTTAACAAAGCGGCGAACGTCGTCACGAAACCGCCCGTTCCACTGGAACCAGGTCAGGCCTGGAAATCCGCGTCCAAGCTGGTAAGCAGCTGTGTCCCAAGGTTCCGCAATCAAACGTACCCGCCCCAACTCCGGATCAGCGGCAATCTCACTGAAGATGGGCGCTTCACCCCAATTGAGGGATCCATCCGCGTTGCGGCTGAATACCGACGCCAGATCGAAGCGAAAGCCGTCGATATGCATCCCTCGCTTCCAATAACGCAGACTATCAATCACCATCTTGCGCACCTGCGCCTGGCCGAAATTCAAGGTATTGCCGGTCCCGGAGTAATTGGCGTAGGGGTTTGCCGGATCGGAGGACATCATGTAATAGCCGGCGCTGTCGAGACCCTTAAAGCTGTAGATCGGCCCTTTGTAGTCGCCCTCGCAAGTGTGGTTGTATACGACGTCCAGCACCACGCCGATATCGGCCTGATGAAAAGCCTTCACCATATTTTTGAATTCAAGACGCTGCTCTTCAACACGGTGTGTGCTCGCGAACTGGGCATGCGGCGCGAAGAAATTCAAGGGCATATAGCCCCAGTAGTCGCCTTCTTGTGGATCGCGTTGAAAAACCGGCATCAGTTCTACAACCGTGACCCCGAGTTCCTTTAAATAGGGAATCTTTTCCACCAGACCGGCATATGTGCCGGCACGCGATGGGTCGACACCTGAATTTGCGTTCTTCGTGAAACCTTTCACGTGAAGTTCGTAGATGACGGCATCCGACTCATGATACGGAGACCGAACCCCCGACCAGTCAAATGTCTCTCGGTGATCAAACAGCACTCCCAAAGGCGCGCTGCCTGCATTGGATCCTTCTCGCATGGCTAAGTTGCGATCAAAACCGGGTGGGAAGAAAATGCACTTCGCATATGGATCGAGGAGAACCTTCTGCGGGTCGAAGCTGTGAAGTTGAGGAATGCTCTCTCCCGAGACGGAGTATGCGTAATAGCGAGCCTCAGCAATCTTTGTGACCGGAACGCGGCAGTGCCAAATCCGCCCCGACTTGTTGTGCAAAAAATCCAATTGAAGCCGTAGAAGAGGATTCACGAGATCGGCTGGAGAATAGAGCAATAGAGTGACGCTCTCCGCATGTTCCGAGTGAACGGCAAAATTGAACGCTTGCTCCTCTTCGATCCAGTTGACGCCCAGAGGCAATGGGCTGCCCTCAGCCTGTTCCCATGTTGGACGCCTGGCAGGTGGCGCTGCCACGGAACGGGCAGTGGCGGCGAAGTTGGCTTGCACGTTTGAACCGTTCACAGGTGTCTCTTTATCATCAGCAGAAAGCCCGAAGCACGATGTTCATGTGGTTTGCCTGCCAGCGGCGAGATGTTAGGTTCACCTGCCACTGCATTGTTTCTAGGGTACTGGGCATGGTTCCACCTTCCAAATCTCTCTCGCGTATTCCGCAATCGAGCGATCGCTCGAAAACTTCCCGGAGCTGGCGACGTTCAGGATTGCTTTATGCGCCCATGCGCCGGGATCGGCATAGAGCGCGCCGAGCCGGTCTTGTGCATTGCAATACGAGGTCAAATCAGCCAGATGCATATAGTGATCGCCCTGGGTCAGAAGCGTATCGCGCAACGGAGCGAAAACTCCCGGTTCATTACGGCTGAAGTGGTCAGAGAAAATCAGCTCCAGGGCGGCTCGCGTCTCCGGCTCATTTTCATAATGCCAGTGCGGGTCGTACCAGGCGCGGCTGTTCTCGACTTCCTCAACGGTGAGCCCGAACAGAAACATGTTCTCTTCTCCGGCTTCCTCCGCCATTTCGATGGTCGCACCGTCGCGGGTTCCGACGGTTAAGGCTCCGTTCATCATAAATTTCATGTTGCTGGTTCCGCTGGCCTCATAGCCGGCGGTCGAGATCTGGTTGGAGACGTCGCTGGCTGGAATCAGCCGTTCCGCCAACGAAACGTTGTATTCAGGGAGAAAGACGACGTTGAGCCGGCCGCACGTAGCCGGGTCAGCGTCAATCGTGTCCGCCAGGTTGTTGATGAACTTTATGATGAGCTTGGCCAGTTTGTAAGCTGGCGCCGCTTTACCCGCGAAGAAAAATGTCCGAGGCACCATCTTCATGCGGGGATTTTCCCGCAGCCGGTTATAACAAATCACAATCCGCAGCGCATTCATCAATTGCCTTTTATATTCGTGAATGCGCTTGATGTGGCAGTCGAAGATAGTATCAGGGTCCACGACCTGCCCGGACGTTGACTTGAGCCAATTGGCAAACTCCACTTTTGCCTCTCGCTTTGACTTGAGGAAGCGATCGCGAGCATTGGAATCCTCCGCGAATGGCTTGAGCTGTTTGAGCAGGCTAAGATCCGTAATCCAGCGATCTCCGATGACTTCCGTGATTTCGCGGGCCAGTGCGGGATTGGCCTCGAGCAACCAGCGCCGGGGCGTCACTCCGTTTGTCTTGTTGCTAAAACGCTCGGGGAACATTTCGGCGAGATCCTTGACCGTCGTGGTTCGCAGTAACTTGGAGTGGACGGCAGACACTCCGTTGGTGCTATGCGAGCCGACAATGGCGAGGTTGGCCATCCGGATTTTGCGCGGGCTGCCTTCTTCCACCAGGCTCATGCTCTCCACGCGCCCCTCGTCGCCGGGGAAGCGCACCCGAACTTCATCGAGCAGCCGACGGTTAATCTCGTAGATGAGCTCCAGGTGACGAGGAAGCAGTATCTCAAACCACGCCACCGGCCATTTCTCCAGAGCCTCAGGCAACAAGGTGTGATTTGTGTACCCGAGCGTCTTCTTCGTCAGGTCCCAGGCCTGATCCCATCCCAGGTGCACATCGTCGAGCAGGATTCGCATCAGTTCCGGAACCGACATCGAAGGATGCGTGTCATTGAGTTGAATTGCGGCTTTCTCCGGAAACTTTTCCCAATCCGAGTTGTGGCGCTCGAAACGGCGCACCAGGTCGGCCATGGAACACGCGACCAGGAAATACTCCTGCAGAAAGCGCAACCCCTGACCCTTCGTCGTAGAATCGTCCGGATACAACACGCGGGTAAGCGACTCCGCTTGGAGAGTTTCGCCGAGTGCGCCCACGAAGTCCCCGGTGCCAAACTTCTCAAAATCAAAATAGTCAGGCGCAGCCGCTGCCCAGAGCCGGAGCGTGTTGATCGTCTTTCCACCATAACCCACCACCGGACGATCAAACGGGATACCGATCAAGCTTGATGGCTGGTCGCGGATGACTTGAAAATTACCCTCTTCCAACTTGAACGAGACGTTCAGCTTGATTTCCACCTTCTCGTGAAGCCGGGCAATCTCCCAGGGATCACCCCAGCGGAGCCAGTTGTCAGGATTCTCCTTTTGCCAGCCATCTACAATCGATTGCTTGAACATTCCGTACTCATAACGCAAACCATAGCCGGTGCCGGGGAGTTGCATGGTCGCCATCGAATCGAGAAAACACGCCGCGAGGCGGCCCAAGCCGCCGTTGCCCAGGCCGGCGTCTGGTTCCTGCTCAATCAATTCCAGCCAGTCGATACCATGTTCTTTCGCTGAATCCGGCAGAAGCGGATCCAGCAACAGGTTAGTGATGTTGTTGGCCAGCGAACGTCCGATCAGAAACTCCATGGAGAGGTAATAGATGCGTTTTGCATTCTCTCGCTCATAAGTGTTCTTGGTTAGCACCCAACGCTGAGCGAGGATGTCTCGCACAGAACTGGAGAACGCCTCAAAGCGCTCACGCGCGCTCGCTACTTTAGGATCGATCGCTCTGTCAAAAACCAGGTGCCGTTCATAAAAAGCGTTTTCCGTCCCGATAAACGGCATCGCGCCGTACCCGTACCGTTGCAGAACATCTGAAACATTAGTTGCGCTCGATGTCATGGGAACTACTTTTGCGGAGCTTGGGCGCGCCACGCGATTAGTGCTCATAAGATAATCCTTAGTTTTCTAGGTTGTGGAACGGTTCGTGTTCACTATTCAAAGCCAACGTTAGTCAAGAGTACAGATCTTCGTCTGGCCCGAGCTTTATTCCCGACGCTAAAAGGTACGCACGCACGGCCTTTTCGGCTGCAAGCCAATCGATTTCGGGCGAACCCAGCGGAGAGCCTCTTTTTTCCCAGAACTCATACGCGAGTTTTTGCACAAGTTCATGACGATCCTCGCCATAAAAATCGGTCAGTGGCTTGGGCCGTTGCACGCGGTCTTCGCTTGCGGGCTGTTCAGTCACGGGACGGTCCTCCTCGTCCTTTCCAGGGTGTCTAGACGCTCCACGAGGCTTGCTATGAAATTGCACACACCGCCACCACTACGTGTCTTGTCGTTTCATCTTCACGTCGAACGATCCGATAACGATTCTCCCAGCTGAACTAGCGACAGAACCACTGCGGTCCGTCCCTCACACCGAATTCGGCATGACTGAAGCCACACTAGCTATATCTTGGATGATTGAGCGAGCATTTCCGCGACAAAAGAATCGCATCTCTTTATTAAAATTAAACATTGCGTCATACAGATGGAGGAACAGTGAACATGAATGGCTTCCTTTAGACCGTAGGGAGGCGGTTACACCTTTGGTAGCCGGTGGTAAGCTTGCAGGACGAAGTTTCACACGCGAGTCGAGCGTAGGATTTTCGGACGGTGAAATCTGCGGGCCCCACCGGCGACGACACGCGATGGAGACCGATCCGATGACCACACCTGTAGCGGCAGGTAGATTGCCTGTCCTCGCGCAAGCAGTAGCCGCTCCGCTTAGCCGCGCCGCGATCTTCCTGGTCGCGACGCTCAATCCCGGCTCTGAGCATCGCGCCACTCTGCGCTCGTTCTGCCGAGACCTCGCCGCACTGCTGCGCGCCGTGGAATTTCGCGACCTGGAAGGGAGCCTTTCCTGTGTCGTGGGGTTTGGCTCAGACGCATGGGACCGCGTCTTCGGGCAGCCCCGGCCGGCAGAACTACATCCCTTCCGCGAAATTCGCGCCGGAGCGCGCCACGCGGTCTCCACGCCGGGCGATCTTCTGTTCCACATCCGCGCCAAGCGCATGGATTTATGCTTCGAGCTTGCGACGCAGTTGATGGCGCGTATCGGAAATGCCGTTTCGCCTGTGGATGAAGTGCACGGCTTTCGTTACTTCGACGACCGCGATCTGATCGGCTTTGTCGATGGCACGGAGAATCCCCGCGACGCCGCCGTAGCCGACGCCGTGCTCATCGGCGACGAAGACACGAAGTTTGCAGGCAGTAGCTATGTCATCGTGCAGAAATATCTCCACGATCTTGGCGCTTGGAATGCGCTCTCCACCGAAGCGCAGGAACGCATTATCGGCCGGACCAAGCTTTCCGATATCGAATTGGACGATTCGGTCAAGCCAACCTCAGCGCACAACGCGCTCACAACCATCGTCGAGGACGGGAAAGAGATTAAGATCCTGCGCGACAATATGCCTTTCGGGCGGCCCACGCATGGTGAGTTTGGCACTTATTTTATCGGCTACAGCCGTTCGCCCCGCACCATCGAACAGATGCTCGAGAACATGTTCATCGGCCGCCCGCCCGGCAACTATGACCGGCTGCTCGACTTCAGCCGCGCTGTAACCGGAACCCTGTTCTTCGTGCCGTCGGCAACATTTCTGGAGAACGTGGCCGAAGATGGAATAAACGAAGAGCAAGCTGTAGAAGATCAGGCCGCGGCCGAAACTTCTTCACCCAACTCACAGGAGCGCGACGGTTCGCTCGGTATCGGATCTCTTAAAGGAGACACACGACATGAATAATCTCCATCGCGAACTCGCCCCCATTTCCGATTCAGCCTGGGCGCAGATCGAAGAGGAAACATCACGCACGCTAAAGCGCTACCTTGCCGGACGATGTGTCGTCGACGTAAAGGGGCCGGGAGGCACCAGCCTCTCTGCCATTGGCACGGGTCACCTGCGAACAATCGCCGCCCCAGCAAAAGGCATTGTCGCGAGCCAGCGCGAGGTGAAGGCGTTGGTCGAACTGCGTGTTCCCTTCGAACTGGATCGCAAGAGTATCGACGACGTTGATCGTGGAGCGAACGACTCCGACTGGCAACCAGCCAAGGACGCCGCTCGACAGATCGCCTTTGCCGAGGACGCTGCGATATTTGAAGGCTATGCCGCCGCCGGCATTGGGGGCATCCGCCAGGGAACCAGCAACCCGATCATGACTCTCCCCGCCGACGTGCGTCAGTACCCGGAGGCCATTGCCCAAGGCTTAAGCCGGTTGCGTCTCGTCGGTGTTAACGGCCCCTATGCGGTGTTGCTCGGCGCCGACGCCTACACCGCACTCGCCGAAACCAGCGACCACGGATACCCCGTGTTGGAGCATGTCAAGCGGCTGGTCAAAGATCAAATCATCTGGGCACCCGCTATCGCTGGCGCTTTCGTGCTGACCACTCGTGGCGGTGATTTCGACCTGCACATCGGGCAGGACGTCTCCATCGGCTACCTCAACCACACCGACGCCGCTGTCCGCCTGTATTTGCAAGAGACATTCACTTTCCTCCTGCTCACCACCGAGGCCGCCGTGGCACTGCTTCCTCCCGCGAAGGCGAAGAAGACCTGACGCGATGGAGCCCATTCCGCGCCGGTAGAATACGACAACTTTCTGCTTTCGGTGTCGATAACCTAAACTGCTGTGAGCGAGCGGGAGAACCTGGGACAACTAAGGCCAAGACTTCGGGGGTGCTACTCGCTTCTTTCGCTGGCAAACGTAATTGTGGCTTCGCCGTGGTGGTAGATTTGGGACTCTTTCTCTTGCGAGTGCGCACTTATGGTAAAGCGATACAGTTCTGGCGCAACCGTCTCGAAGGTCGCGCCCTGGACGTTCTTGATTGTCCACGGCGTCCGGAGTTCGAAGCTTGATGCTTCCGATGGTACATAATCGAAATCTACTGAGTACACGCGCCCCTTTAGATCAACTCCGGTAATCTTCATCTCTTTACTCGGCTCTCCAGTCAGAAGTTGAGGGGAACCGGAAATAATTGCAACTCCGCCCGTATGCACAATGGTCAAGGATGCGCTCCCATGCTGCATGGTAAATTCAACCTTCGCGTGCGTATCCTGCGGATTCTCTTCCAGCTTGGCGGCAATAGGCTGCTTCCCTAATCGCGCGCCTTGCAACTTCGCTCCGAACGGAATTTCCGGATCAAAGACCATTTCCACGGGAGCACCATCATTTTGGATTTCAAGATGTACTTGGTTAGACGACTGAACCATCCGGATGGTGATCTCCGACGCGCCAGCGTGCAGGTTGCGTAGGGTGATTGTGTCCCAGCCTGGCGGCAGATGCGGAGCGAAGACGACGCGATTCGCCGTGCCATATACCTGAAGGCCGAGCAGCCCATTCACGGCCGCCGTGAAGAATGCCGCCGACGACCAGGTTTGTTCAGGCACCGATTCTTCTTCTTCGTGATAGTAATCTCCGGCGAGCGCTTCATGCATATGTCCCAGAGAGTCGAGCGAACTCCATGGCACGAGCGCGTTCCAGATCGGCAGGGCGGTAGCGGGCCGATGCTCCGCCCAAAATGCGGAGGAAACGCTGGAAGTGCTGACGGCCCAAACGCTTCCGCTGGCATAGGAATTTGGATCGTAAGTGCTGGCGCTCGAAGCTCGCCCTCGTGTTCCCCAATCGGCCTGAAAATCAGAAGTGGCGAGCTGATTAATTATCGAGTCACGCTGTGCCTGAGAAAAAAAAGGTTTTCCAATTATGTGGATGGGACCTATATCGCGACCGGCAACTGGAGCTCCGGAACGTGTATGCCCGATGATCCAAAAGTTCTGGCGTTCGTCCCAATATCTTTGGCCAATGGTTTGGCTGGCTCGTTGGGCGGCTGTGCTCGCTTCCGAAGCCGCTGCGTCATGACCCGCGGCCACGGCGAGACGCGCAAACGCCTGCGCCGCGGCTGCCCAGTTCGCAGACAAGGCCAGTTCGTCGCTCAGGGGATCCTGCTCTCTTGCGCCTTGTTTGCCGGGGGGAATACGTGGCAGGCCATCCTTAGGATCGAGGAGCGAGCGGCAATATTCATACGCCGATTGAATTGAAAGCCAATGCGTCTTCACGAAATCCTGATCGCCGGTCGCTGAGAAGTAATCGCCGATTGTGCTAAGAAAATCAAAA
>Ga0210400_10000439_pt1 | contig 46583 bp, 29 predicted proteins | sample IncBWH26MmetaG_FD_155456 | JGI IMG/M metagenome (GOLD analysis project Ga0210400, IMG submission 155456) | Forest soil microbial communities from Barre Woods Harvard Forest LTER site, Petersham, Massachusetts, United States - Inc-BW-H-26-M | ecosystem: Environmental > Terrestrial > Soil >... | reverse complement strand
GGTTTGCCGGTCAATTTTTCTTATTTCTATTCAACGCTTCATACTGTGGCTGGTTTAAATAATTATTTCCGGGTTTCCTTTGATGCGGCGCGGTATAAAGAGAAACTGCAAATGGCCGGGATCAAAAACCTGGAGAATGAAAAAGATAAATTAGCCGGTTTCCTTGGTCAGAAGCAATTGCTTGAACAAAAACTTGCATACCTGCAAATGCTTAAACAACAAATACCGGATTCTTCATCGCTAAATGCCAAACTGAATAGCTATAAAAACAAATATAACATTAACCCATCTGTACCAAATACTGACAGTCTCAAAAATTTACCGGGTGTAAATCTTCCCAATTTAAATCTACCTTACAGCGACTCGATAAAAAATATAACAAACCAACTTCACAAATACGACAGTATTAATAATCTTATCAATTCCTATTCTAAAGAAATACAATCTATACAAAACCAAGTTGAAGCCACGAAAAAAAAGATAGCTATATTTCAGAATCCGGAACTCGTTTCTACTGAGAATTTATATAAAAATAAAAGCCAGAGTATTCTCTCCGGGATAAAAAATTTTGATATAGGACTCTGCTATCCCAATTATAGTACGTTTTTAATCAATGGTTCTACCGTAAAAGGAATTAACGTGGAATGGGAAAAGAAGCTGTACTTCGCTTTTACCTATGGAAAAACCATCAATACTATTATGACCACTAACAATATTATACAGAATCAACTCCAGGCATCGCGTAACCTGTATAATTTTTTTGATTTTAATAATGTACGCGATTCAAGAAAAATAATGGCCTTTAAATTCGGCCTTGGTAAAAAAGAATCAACGCATTTGCACGCGGGTATATTGTTCGGAATGGGAATGCCTTCTTACCTGAGCAACGCTAATTTTTCCACTCCTTCAGTTGAAAAGAATGTTGTCGTAGAATTAGATGGCAGGTATTCGCTCAATGCCAATAATTCAGTTGATCTTGTTTACGGTAAATCTGTCGTCTATCAAAATGGAATACCGGAAAATCCTGAGATCGCCCCCTCACAGGTTTTGTTCTCCAATTTCCGGTCTCATGCGGCCCTTGCGCGTTATACTTCAAATATTAGTAAGACAAAAACAAAAATTATTTTAACCGGGAGAATGATTGACCCTTTTTTTAAGAGTTACGGTGCAGGTTTTATGCGATCCGATAATTTGCGCTATGAATTTAAAATCGAGCAGGTAATAAATGATAAAATAAAATTCACCGGCTTTTATCGTAAGGATAGAGATAATCTGTTAAATGTTTTTCTTTATACTACTTCGCTGCAAACCATTGGAACCAATCTAAGTATTAAAATAAACCGTAGGCTTACCGCGCGCGTGATGTATAGCCCCGTTATACAAAATATAAGTTCAAAGGATAATAGTTACAGCTTGAATAAGCTGAATAATATTTCTACAGGAGTACTGAGTTATACGCCACGCTTTAATAAAGTGGTTAGTTCTTTTGTTGCGTTATACAGCTATTATCAGCTCAGTGACGGGTTAAAAGGGCGCATCTTTCAGAACATGAGTTTAAATAACACCACAATTTTTAATTCATTTATAAGAACCAATCTTGGAACGAGCTGGTTTATGAGTAATTCTACTGATAGTCTTAACAGCAGTACAGCTATGGTTAATGCAGAGCTTGCGGTAAGCGGTAAAAAAGGAGCAAGCCTGACTGGCGGAGTCAAGTATGCATACAATACTTTGCTGAACCATCAGTTGGGAGGCCTTTTGAGGCTTAATATCCCTTTAATTAAACATTTAAATGCGGAAATGGAGGCCCAAAGATTGGTTATCGGAGATTTTTATAATAGCATGTATCAGTCTGAGGTTAAAAAATTCCCATATTACGGTTACCTGAAAATTATTTTATCATGGTAGAAAATTATTTTTTTAAAATGTTTTGTTTTTTTAATCAAAAACGTTTATCTATGCATAGTGGTTACTTGTCGGGCTATAATTACCGAAAACATAAAAGAGACTCTTCTCGACGAGCAACGGTATAGCAAAAGAACTATAAGTTATTTGAAAACATATTAAAGGGCAGAAAATCTTAAGCTGAAAAGAGTGCTGCTGATATGTGAGTATGTAAATTTTTTTCTCTGAGTTTCCTGTACGAATCCCTGTCAGGTACTGCATAAAATGCGGTATGGATGGTTATTCTCTTCTCTTTAATAAAATTCATAAAAAGGACATGAATAAAATAAGACATTTTAAAAAATTTCTGCTTTTGACAGCAGTAATCTGCTTATTTAAGCAGACTGGTTTAAAAGCGCAGGCAACTATTTTAAATACGGCCATTTCGGAATATAATATTACACCGAAGAGCTTGCTTGAAGTAAGCATTATGAACAGTGCGGGGGATCTACAGGTTGTAATGGAAGCGAAAATATTAAACAATCGAAATGAAGCACTCCTCAATGTAACTACTAAACCCTTCACGCTGAAAAAAGGGCTCAACATTGTTTCTCAACTGAATGTTGCATTAGTATCAGTTCTCTATGCGTCCAGCGCAGAGGCGACTTTTATAAAAACTTCCCATATGCTTCCTTCAGGCAAGTACCATTATTGTGCGAGTATTAGCGGAGTGGATGTGTCGGACCAATTGTGTCAGGAGATGGAAGCAGAAAACTCGGCCTTTCTTTTCCTTGTATTTCCTCCGGATAAGGAAGAAATAGAAACAAAAAACCCGATGCTTATATGGACACATTCAGAACCTTTTTCAATGAATAATCAAACTGATTATTACAGGATCATAGTTACTGATTTAAACAAAGGGCAGTCAGCGGAAGCTGCGGTTAATACTAATATCCCTGTATATATGAAAAATTACCTGACTTCGCACCAGGTACAATATCCAATTGACGCAAAAGAATTACAACCAGGGAAAGAATACGCATGGCAGGTGCAGAAAATATCCAATGGAACAATTGTGAATAAGACCGAGGCTTGGCAATTCAGATTAAAACCTCCGGTTATTATTAAAGACAATAAATATGCGTTGATGAAAGAAGAATTGGATGGCAGTTATTATACGGTAGAAAACAGTAAACTTTTCTTTTCCATACAAGAGAGATATTTTAGTTCGGGTAAATTAAATTGTCGGATACTTAATGATCAGAAAAAGGAAATTGAGCCGCCCGCACCGTTGAATGAATCAAATAAAAAAGAACTCGCCTATAAAAGTAATGGAGATAACCGGTATATGATCAATACGGATGAACTCGGATTAAAAAAAGGTTTTTATACGCTGGAAGTCACAAATGAAAAGAAGCAAAAGTTTTATTTAAAATTTGAGGTACAATAACAAGGATATATGAAAGGGAAAAATACCGGGCTGGTTGTAGCATTAGTCCTACTCAATTTGGCACTTGGATCGTGGTTAGTGTTTAATAAAAAGAATGAAAAGAAAATAGGATACGTATTTATCCAGGAAGTCTTTAACGACTTTGACATGAAAAAGGAAATGGAGATAAAATTCAAGCATACCCAAAGTGTCCGTCAAAGGATACTGGATAGTCTCGGCTTTGAGCTTAAGGTGATGGATAAAAATCTCCAGGCAATGAAAAATGTTAAGCCGGAGGATGTACATCCCCTTAAAGTCAGAGAAGAAGAATTCATCGCAAAAAAAAAGCAGTATACACAGGACGACGCGGTGATGAGTAAGCAATTCGATAAACAAATTATTGCCCAGCTTAACCAATATGTAAAGGATTACGGGAAAGAAAAAGGATATGATTATGTACTTGGTAACGATGGCAACGGATCGCTGATGTACGCATCGGAAGCAGATAACCTGACGAAAGAAGTGATTCAATATATCAATGATAAATATAAAGGAGTAAAGTGAAATCTTTTTTTTACATAACTGCATTTATATTTTTGTTTACCGCGTGTAACAAAAGTCAAACTACTTCTGAATCTAAAGAAGAAAGTAGCAGGGAACAAGGAGAAGCGGTAAAAATACCGGCCTCGCTTGATCCTCTGGAGTATGTAAAATGGGTAAGCAATGAGCAGAACGGAGTAAGCAAATCAAAAACAATTGACGAAGTAAAATACCTGCTTCAATATAAACCGCATGATTATTTAGCATGCATGGAGCTGAAAAAAGATACCGTTAATAAAAGCGAGGTCGAGAAGAAAGAGCAGGAATTTAAAGGCATGCTTTATTTTGATTTTAAAATTCATATTCCGAACGGTTCTGCTGAATTTTTAAAATACAACATTTCTTCCACGACAGAATATCAACAACGCGTGACTTACTGCTCCTTCAGCATGCAATATGATATTTCTATTGTTCAGAATAAAGATACTATTCCTTGCACCATGTATTTATTTGAGCGCGCTTTTGATGTGGCCCCTGAAGGGACTTTTTTGTTGGGCTTTGACGAGGCAGCCCTTGATGTAAACAAGGAAATGACATTTGTATTCAGTGACCGCCTGTTTAAAAAAGGAGCTATAAAATTCACGTTCGCCCCCAAAGTCCTTAACAATATTCCAAAACTCAAAACAGTATGATAAGGAAATTTTTCAGAAAAAAATTTAAAACAAGGATGCAGAAAATAATCGTATTCTTTACGATCATTTCCTTTCTGTTCGATGCGGTATTTCCTTCTGCCGCATTAGCGCTCACGGGCGGACCGAGCCAGCCGGAAATGCAAAGCTTTGAACCCATAGGCACTTCAGATATGGTTGATCTTTTTTCAGGCGATTTTAATTACAACATTCCTTTGCTCGATGTGGATGGTTACCCAATTAATATAAGTTATCATTCGGGAATTACAATGGATCAGGAAGCGAGCTGGGTGGGATTAGGCTGGAATATCAATCCCGGCGTTGTAAACCGGAGCATGCGCGGAATTCCGGATGATTTTAACGGAGACCAGATAGTAAAGGAATTTAATGTAAAGCCCAACAGAACGTATGGTTTAACGGCTGGTGGCAACCTGGAGCTTTTCGGGTTAAGCAATCTGGGTATCAGTTTTTCGTTGGGCATGAAATATAACAACTACAATGGGGTTTCAGTTAGCCAGGGTTTGAATGCTACCATCAGCGCGGGAGAACCCGGTAAGTCTATGTTGACAGGTAATCTTGGGATAAATTCCAGCAGTGATGAGGGACTAACGATCTCACCCGAAGTAAGTTTTACCTCTAAAACGGACAAAGATGGTAAGGCAGCTGAAAACAGTTTAAGTGCAAAGGTTGGCTCTTCTTTTAATTCCCGCGCCGGTTTGAAACAGCTTACCTTTAATGTAGATGCCAATACCAAGCTTACCCAGACTATTAGAAAAGTGACGAGTTCCGTTCCGTTCCTGAGCTATAACGGGTATGGCGGAACATTTGATTTTGGTACACCGACGGTATCTCCGCAGATTACATTACCAATGAATAGCTTCGCAATCTCGGCGAACTTTAAAACAGGCCTTGAATTATTCGGCGCATTTACTAATCTTAATTTTGACGGATATTTTTCATCTCAGAAATTAGCCTTTAATTCAAGTTCAAACCCATCCTACGGATATATGCATTCGGAAGGTGGACAATATGATGATAATGCCATCATGGATTTTAACCGGGAGAAAGACCAATCCTGGTCGCCTGACCTGCCTGATTTGCCTCTTACAAACTACACTTTTGATACCTATGCAGTTTCAGGACAAGGAACCGGAGGCAGTTACCGGCCATTCAGAAGCGATTTGGGTTTTGTACACGATGCTTCTTCGTTTACCAACAGCGGAAGCCTTGCCCTTGGTTTTGAGATCGGAGGCGGTGGTGTATTTAAAATAGGAAGTAATCCGACCGTTAGTATCATAAATTCAAATTCCGGTACATGGACTAACAACAATAATGCAGTATCGGTTTTGAAATTCCGCAAAACCACTTCTAACCCGCTTTATGAAAGTGTATATTTTAAAGAAGCGAATGAAAAATCCGTAGATGCTGACTCCAATTTTTATAATAACATCGGGAAAAATAATGCGGAGCGTTTTGATGCGGATTTCAGTACCAAATACTATGATATCCTCAACTCCCGGTTCGTAGATCAAAACGGAAACAAAAAAAATATTCCAACTGCTAATTACAGAGCGAACAGGGAAAAAAGAAACCAGGTATTTTCTTATTTAACCCAAACACAATATCAGAATTTTTCCATCCAGCCCAATGCAAACGTAAATAATCAATCGCATCCTTCACATATTTATGAAACCTATACTTTGGGATCAGATGGTTCGCGTTATGTATACGGTATTCCGGCATATAATCTCATTCAAAAAGAGGTAACCTTCGCCGTCGGCAATAACGACATTAATCATCTTGAAACACCGGGATCTTTGCTCAGCTCTTTTGATGCAACAAGAGGCTCCATCGGATATAATCCCGGTTCAGATGATAGCACTACCAATACAAGAGGTATTGACAATTACTTTAACCGAATTACTACTCCCGGCTTTGCCCATTCGTATTTGCTTACCTCTATTCTTTCGCCGGATTATGTGGATGCCGATGCTATTCGCGGACCAAGCGATGGGGATTTAGGTAAGTACACACGCTTTGTATATACTAAAATCAGCAATTACAAATGGAGAACCCCCCATTCAAACGCTTCTTTTAATGAAGGTTTAAAATCAGATAAACTAGATGATAAGGCAAACTACATTTATGGAGAAAAAGAACTTTGGTTTCTGGATACAGTTATTACAAAAAATTACATTGCCATTTTTCATAAATCCAATCGTCATGATGCAAGAGGAGTCATTAATAAAGATGGAGGTTTAGGAACCGGTAGCGCTTCCATGATGAGACTGGATAGTATCAGCCTGTATTCAAAACCGGATTTTGTCGCCAATCCAAACACACTTCCTATTAAGCGCGTGCATTTTGAATATGATTACAGTCTTTGTAAACAGGTTCCGAATAATGACAATGGACTTGCTTATGGAAAACTAACACTTAATAAAATATTTTTTACCTACTACGCTTCCAATAAAGCAAGATTCAGTCCTTATGAATTCCAGTATAGCCCGGTTAATCCCAATTACAATGAAAAATCCTATGATCGCTGGGGAAATTATAAACCCAACACGGCAACTTCCTGGGGAGTTAATAACGATCTGAGCACCTATCTCGCCGGCCCAATACCAACACCCGAATATCCTTACGTAGAACAGGACAGCACCACGGCAAATCAATATACTTCCGCCTGGTCTCTTTCTCAGGTTACTTTACCAAGCGGGGGGATCATACAGGTGGATTATGAGTCCGATGATTATGCCTACGTGCAGGACAAACGTGCCATGCAGATGTTTAAAGTAATAAATTATGAAAATGATGCAATTCCTTCAGAAGGTACAGCTATAAATATGAAAGATCAATCGCTTGGAGATATGAAATTCTATTTCAAGTTGCAACCGGGCTCAACTACTAATATTGCAGAGTATTTTTCGGGAATAACGAATATGTATTTCCGCTTCCTTGTCAATATGAAAAATACTAACGGAGCCGATCATTATGAATATGTTTCCGGATATGCGCCTATTGATTCGTATGGAATTGATAGCAATAACCCTAATCTCGGATGGGTAAAACTTCAAAGTGTAAGTACCAAAGATAATGGAGGGCATACAATAAATCCGGTGGTAAAAGCATCCATACAATTTGGGCGGTTACATTTACCAAGAATTGTTTGGGGAGATGATCTTAAGATAGGCGATAACTCAAACTTTGGTCTTAACTTATTAAACGCAATCATTAGTTCCAATATTCTAAGCAATATGATTCAGGCTTTCCAGGGGCCTAATGACGCTTTATGGAATAAGGATGTTGGAGTGAACTTTGCTTCCAACAAATCCTGGTTCAAATTAAACAATCCGAATAAAAGAAAATTCGGTGGCGGTTGCCGTGTAAAAAAGATTCAAATGCTTGATCAGTGGGGCGCTATGGTAAATAATCTTAGCCAGAATTTTAATTACGGACAGGAATACAATTATAAACTCGACGATGGTACTTCTTCAGGTGTGGCTTTGTACGAACCCATGCTTGGCAATGACGAAAATCCCTGGAAGCAACCGGTATTTTATAGTACAAAAAAATTATTGGCTCCTGATGATAAATTCTATATGGAAGAACCTTTCGGAGAATCTTTCTTTCCGTCACCCGGCGTTGGTTATAGTAAGGTAACTGTAAAGAATCTTTCACGCACCGGAGTAACACGCCATGCGACTGGCAGAGTTGTGCATGAATTTTATACCGGAAAAGATTTTCCAACCATTCCGATAAGAACGGGCGCTTATGCAAATCGTGATAAAGACAATCCGTTCAGTCTTGCTTCCATTTTTAAAGTCAAGTCAAGAGATTTTATGACGGCAACGGAAGGATTCTCCGTGGAACTAAATGACATGCATGGAAAACCAAAATCTCAGAGTGTTTACCAGGAAGGAATAACGACTCCGATAACACAGGTTGAATATCGTTACAAGCAGGCTCCTTATTTAAACGGCAGCGCGCGGCTCATAAATAATTGCACAGTTATAAATAATACCGGAACTGTATTTAACGCTGATATCGGAAGATTCTTTGATTTTGTAGCGGACTTCCGGGAGGAAACTTCAGAAACTCATGCGGCCACCATACAATTGAACGACGATGCCATTCCCTTTATTGCTTCCATTCTGCCAATTTTTGTCCTGCTACCAGCTACTGCAAAAGATCAGACAAGATTCCATTCCGCTACAACTACTAAAGTGATCCAGCGTTTTGGAATTTTGGAAGAAACCATTGCAAAGGATCTTGGTTCGGTGGTTTCTACCAAGAATTTAGCATGGGATGCAGAAACCGGTGAAGTTTTATTAACTCAAACCACAACGGATTACAATGATGCCGTATACTCATTTAAATTCCCTGCCTATTGGTATTATACGGCTATGGGGCCTGCGTACAAGAACATTGGCTTTGTACAGAACGGGCTTAGTTTCAGTGTCAATGGTGTTGCCAATATTGCCAATGCCAATTTATTTTATTCGGAAGGTGATGAGCTCGCGCTCACTGGTTCAAATTCTATAAGAGGTTGGGTAGTTGCAGTTACCAATAACAATATAACGGTTTGGGCAAAAGACGGTAACCCTGTAACCGGAGCATACAATTCGATGATAATCCGATCGGGCTATAGGAATTCAACCATACAGGAAATGGCAAAGCTCACTACGCTTTCCAATCCTTTACATAACCTGCAGGGAAATGTGTATGATAAAGTTCTCCAGGCAAGTGCTATTGAGTTTACCAACGCATGGCGAACCTATTGTGATTGCTTTACGCAAAATAATACCGGTATACCTTTCAGTAGCAATCCATATGTGTTGGGAACTAAAGGAAATTTTCATCCCAAGGCATCTTATCTTTATTTAACCAATCGTACACAAACTAAATATGATGCGAATACCAATATACGAAAAGACGGGTTGTTCACTTCTTTCAATCCCTTCTATCGTTACGTTGGCGCTGTATGGAACATTGATTACAGCAACTGGACATTTACTTCCAAGGTTACTGAATTCAATCCGTTTGGTGATGAGCTTGAAAATACGGATGCATTGGGCAGATATTCTGCTGCTGAATTTGGCTATAATCAAACCCAAGCTACTGCTGTCGCTGCAAATTCCAAATACCGGAACATGGGGGCAGATAATTTTGAAGATTATGCCTTTAGCAAATGCGCCGACAATCATTTTAAGTTTGACAGGACAGCGCTTACTCTTGTGAATACAGAATCACATACCGGGAAATACAGTATAAAAGTAAACGCTGCAACGCCTGCGTTCATGACCAAGCAATTGTTGACCTGCGCTCCGGATAGTTGTACGCTAAGCGTAAATACCACGGGAACAGACTCCACTATTTCCATTAGCGGAGGAACCGGGCCTTTCTCGATCGATTGGGATATTTCCCAGGGATCTCCCAATATCGTAGTCAGTGGGAATGCACTAACGGTTCACAGCCTGGGGCTGGATTGGACGTTCCAGCTTACTATAATTGATGCCAATGGTTGCAGGGTCATAAAGAATTTCAAATATGTCAGGCCTTCAAAATAAATATGTATGATGAAAAGCTGTAAAATAATATTTCTTTTGGTTTTGCTGACCGGCGGCAGACAAGCTATTGCTCAAAGCAGCATGTATAAAGATCTTTTTGTACGGCCTGATCTTTCACCTTCTGCGGGAAGCGATACGACGAAGGTGTATTTTCAAATGCTGGTTAATGTGGATTCTGTTTACAGTGGCACAAGCCTTAACATGCTGATCGGTTCGCAACAGGATTCTTCTGATGCTTCTTCATTTATTGCACCTGCAACTATCAGCGGTAATCAGCAGTATTATACACTGGGAGGTGCAATTTTTTTTATAAAAACTCATTTTCTTTCAATTTCCTTTTCTCTTCCTAAAAGCATGCTTGGCCTGGTTTCCTATATAACGGTTTTTTCCACCACCGGATCGAATTCAGTCAATTCAAATAAACTTTATTATAAGTTCTGATATGAAAAAACGAATTGTCATAGTATTTTTTTTCCTGCTCATCCGGGCAATCGCGTACCCGCTTCATTTTGTGGTTACGCTGAATACGGACAATAACCCCATGAGCCCTTTGGTAGGGGAACTTCGCTGGGCCATCCAGCAGGCAAATGCCACTCCGGGATTGGATAACATAGATTTTCTGATTGTGGGGGGAACTCCGCAAACCATTACACTTTCTTCTTTTATTTCAATAACTGATGCCGTTATTATTGATGGAAGCACTCAACCAATCGGCACTTATACAGGTGCTGAACCGCATATCTGGATCAGCGGAAACGGAACGCTTACGCAGGGGCTTTATTTAAATGCAAGCGCTTCAGGTTCTACGATTCAGAATACCTTATTTTTTAATTTCCCTCACAATCCGACTTTCTCCGTTCAAATCTATCTTGATCATTCATCCAATAACAACATATTAAATAATGTTCTTTATGGCGGTTACGATGGCATTTTCGCTTTCGGCAATTCAAATAACAACCAGTTCAAAGGAAATATCTTCGGAACAAATCACACTTTAAGTACTGTTTCAACTTTTGCTTTAGATAATGCAGGTATTGATCTGCAGGGCGACATCAATTCGCTTGCTCCTCATTTCAATATAGTGGGCTCCAAAACAAATCCAACGGACATTAATCGATTCTACAATCAATCAACCACCTATTTGTTTTCCGGGGCGATTGCCTGTCTTAACCCTTCAGCAAATAATTCTTTTTATGAAAACCTTTTTATAAACAACGTTATAAATATTAATAATGGTAACGGAGGAAATAACTATAAAGGTGCCCCTTTTACCTGGTGGGGTTATTTTCAAAATAATGCGACACACATAAAAGGGATAAGTCAGAAAAAAGACCGTGTGGAAATTTTTAAGTCAAATGCCGGTGGCGGAGATGCGGTGACATTTCTTGGAGCCGTAACAACTGCAAATGATGGAATATGGACTTTCTACACTGGAGCACTTGCTGCCGGCGATAAATTCATTGGTACCGCAACGGACACAGTAGGAAATACTTCCAATTTTGGAGGTGCTTTTACCGTAACTAATGGAAAAGATTCTTGCAGAGCCCATATGCAAAACCAATTTCCAAATTCAGGTCATGTCACGAGCATCTGCAAAGGGAAGACTTTTTCCTTTATGAGGGATATTGGTTTTTTATGCGGCAGCTTTGCCCAATACCTGACCTTTTTCTTCGGCGATGGATCAATGCAGGTACCAAACATTGGTTGCCCTATTTCTGTTAGCCACGTTTATCAGACGGTTGGGACATACACGTTTAATGTTACGTTTTCCGATAGCGGCTGTATAGCGAATCATGCCCAGGTTCAAATTTTAAATGTTACAAACTGTGACACGATTTCCTGCAAGAATTGTATAGGGTCTTTTGCGCCGGAACAGGGAAAGAAATTCCTGGTCAGCGCATGGGTGAAAGAATCGGGAGCACCCGCTACAAAAACTTCCTATACCAACCCACAGATATATATTGAATTTCCTTCTCTTGGCCCCGGGGCAACGCTTGGTCCTTATTCTCCAACAGGAGCCATTATCGATGGCTGGCAAAGAATAGAGCAGGTTTTTGTTGTACCCATAAATGCAGCTGATATTAAATTGAAATTAGTTTCCCTGTCGGGCGATTGTTTTTTTGATGATGTCAGAGTGTTTCCTTTTGATGGCAGCATGAAATCTTACGTATATGATCCCGTGAGTATGCGGCTTGTAGCAGAACTGGACGAGCGTAATTACGCTACCAAATACGAATACGATGAGGAAGGTAAACTGATACGGGTGAAGAAAGAAACCGAGAAAGGAACTATGACTATTAAGGAAAATAAAAACTTTATTAAAAAGAGATAAGTGCTAAAATTAAGAATCATATTTATTTGTTCCCTGCTTCTGTTTGCCTTTTGCCCTGTTGATGAAACCTGGGTGAATGTGCGGAAAGAGGAAGTATTGAATGATTTTTCGGGAGTGCGGAACTGGTTTGCCAGTAATGAATCGTACCAACTCAAATTAAAATATCAGTCTTTTGAATCCTTTTCAAGCATGAAGTCTGCTGATGAATCAATCGGTTATTTTAAACGATCAAAATTGAACTATCATAGTGTTATGATGGGTATAGAGACTATTCAAAATGAAAAGATCAGGATCATGGTGGACTCTTCCAATAAAACCATATTGCTGGCTGAGCCGAAAAAAGAATTGCAGAGCCCTTTCGATGAACAGGAATATATTAAAGTGCTTGATAAGTGCCGCGCTTTAAAAAAGATGGAGGGTCCGACAGAAAAAAAATTGAGAATTGAATTTCCTGCCAAATTTTACATGGACTCCTATACGATAACAATAGAAAAAAAAGAGATAATCAAAAAATTGGTTATTTATTTCGGGCAGGAGATTTCTGCCAATGAAAATGAAAAGAATGCAAAAAAATCCAAGCCCAGGGTAGAAATAAGTTTTTCTGAGCATAAAGCGAATGCGGTGATACCGCCGCATGAATTCAGCACAAAAAAGTATATAGAATTTGATGGAAAGAATTATAAAACAAATAAGTTGTACAGTGAATATAAAATTTATGATACACGGGTAAAAACTAAATAACTGAGGTTATGATGAATGTATTTTTTCATGCTTTAAAAATTTCATCTGTAAGGATCTTATTCTTTGCAGCTTTGTGTTTCGCGCATGTTTATTCTTCTGCAAAGGATCTTCCTCCTTTTAATTTACGTATGCAATCTACTAATTCCAATCCTGTGCTTTTGGGAACCGGCACAGCGGATGGAATTGTGGATGCCAATCCAAAGACCGGAAGTTTCAATGATACAAGAGTTATGGATCTTCTGACGCTTGCTTACGATCACGCTAAGGATACTTTTCTTTCTGCCAATGTTAACTTAGTTGTTAAGCTGCACATACAAGCCTGGGATAAAAATAATAATACGATCAATCTTTCCAATCCAGCTCCCACTTTGAAATTATCTATCCGCCCCTTTGAAGATCCGGTAGGCTCAGCAGATAAATTCGTGCATTATTTTAAAGGTGCGTATAAATTTGAAGTTACACTCGACAGCATTTTTGTAAATGGAGTTTCTGTTACACGTCTGCCTAATTGCTTTTATGTTGAGCAGGAAATTCAAATAACAAGGTTCTATGATTTTACCAATGCTTCCACGAACCAGGTAACAATAAATGCTTTTCAGCTAAATGACCTGGACTGTGATAATCAAAATGATGAGATACAAATTAACTGGGCAACCGTAGCTCAGGCAGAAGAATATGAACTGGAATGGACTTTTATAAACGATTACAGCTATGCGGGTTTAAATATGACGCTTAATCCCAATGTGCTGAATTTTGATTTCAGGAATAATTCTACGCGGATAACTACAAAAGATAACAGTTATAAAGTCTCGCTTATTTACGAGAAAGGATATTTTCTTTACAGGGTGCGCGCTGTGGGACGCGATTATTTAAATCCGGGTGCAAGTATTTTTTCTCCCTGGAGCCTGCCTGATAACGGATTGGTTTCATCGGCCATCAGTTCATCTCCCAATTCTGTTTACCATACCACACAAGAGCATGAAGGAAGTAAGAACTGGCAGTTATCCACTTCTTACGCAGAGGAAGGAAAGAAAAAGGAAGTCATAAAATATTTTGACGGCAGTCTTCGCAATCGTCAGAGCGTAACAAAAATGAACTCGGATAAAAATGTGATCGTTGGTGAAACTGTTTATGACAACCAGGGAAGGCCCGCTGTTACGATACTTCCTGTGCCTGTAGACGCACCTGTCTGTACAACAGCGGTAGAGGCATCGATAAAATATTATTTCAACTTCAATAGTGATCCTTTACATAATCCATATAACAGGAATGATTTTGACATTGACGGCAACAGCACTTGTACTTCGATCGTAACTCCAATGGATTCTTCTTTGTCGGGCGCCGCACATTATTATTCGGAAGCGAATCCGAACCAGAATGCACAGCAAGCTTATTTGCCAAACTCAAGACAATATCCTTTTACACAAACGGAATATACACCTGATAATACCGGAAGAATAAGAACGCAAGGGGGTGTAGGAAAAGAATTCCAGTTGGGTAGTGATACCAGTCATGTTACTAAATATTTTTATGGCCAGCCCAATCAATTACAGCTTGACAGGCTCTTTGGTTCAGAAGCGGGCGATGCTTCTCACTACAAGAAAAATATAATATTTGACGTGAATGGCCAGGCTTCAGTTACCTATTTAGATCAGGAAGGAAGAACTATTATTACCGCGCTCGCCGGAAATGCTCCGTACAATAAAGATTCTACTTTCATGCTTAGCCCAATAGCTTCTTCCAACAACGCTGTCGATACACTTACCATTGATTTGTTTGACAAGGACGCGCATGGAAATAGTCTGTTGAATGCAATTAATATAAATCATGATGCAGTGGTGTTTAATTCGCAACTCCTGGTAGAATATAATAGCTTATATAATTTCACCTATAATCTAAGAGTAGATACTTTATTTGATCCTTGTTTAAGACAAAATGTTTGTTTCAACTGTGTTTATGATCTTACTTTAAAAATAAGCGACGAGTGCGGAAATGACCTGATCCCGGCCACCGGTTGTAACAGTGGCCAGCCTTTAGTTTCCAAAACCATTGGTAAATTTGTAAATAATAACGGGCAGATAAATTTTCAATCATTAACAAACTGTACTTCTCCGGATACTTTTAAATACGCGTTTAATTGCCCCATTCCTTTGAAGCCGGGAAATTATACCCTGACAAAAACCCTTCAGGTAAATAAACAGGCAAGGGATACGATCGTCAAAAGATATCTCGATACGACATACAACTCCTGCGTTAAAAGCCTTCATAATTTCCAGCAGGCTGCTCTTGCCAACGTGGATACCAATAGATGTAAAGTGACTTGTGACAGTTGCGCGGCCAACCTCGGGAAAAGGGACGATTTTGTTTCCTCCGGAAAAGGTACGACCATGATGTATGATTTTTTATTACAGCAATGCCTCGAAGGTTGCCAACCCTTATCTGTTTGCACACAAACCTATCAGCAATTGCTTCTCGATATTTATCCATCCGCACAGTATGGAGAATACACAAACAACTCCAATGTCACATTGGTGTCTGCCTCTACATTTCCTCTCTCTGTCTTTAATATAACTAATTCACTTCCGCACAGACCTAATTTTGGAAGCACGAATTCTGATTGGAGATTTCCGAGACTTATCCTGAATGGAAACGTTTACAATACCTACATCGATGACAACGGAAACCCGTCGAAAATAGTAATAACGGTAAGCACAGTTGGAATTAATACTGTTTATTCTCCCGACGTAACTACACCTTCACTTGTTGTTTTGGATACCACCTCCGGGAATTTTGTTACTCCTCCTGAAAATTTAAAATATGTAGGTGACTTCATTGCGAAGTGGCAGGATTCATGGGCTCCGTCATTGGTAGTATACCACCCCGAATATCCTTATTACCAGGCTTGTGTTGGTTACAGTGTAAAACAAACCGGTGATAAACAATCGAGCGATGCTTTCGATGATCTTATTCTCAACACAAATACTTTTGCAGCGGCGGTGATAGCCGGTTTTATTAAGCCAAATTATCTTACGCTTCCTGCCAACTCGGCGGCAACAAACGCCAAGGCGGATAATATTTTTACGCAGAGTAATGCGCATCCTTACGATCCGTTTGTAACCAACGCTTATTTTAATTCTTACAATAGTGTTGCCATTAACCCAACTATGTTCAGTCAGCTGAACGGAAAATTTCTGAACTATATTACCGTAAACAGTGTCAGCTATTCTATGCCGGAAGCAGCGGCTATTATCGCGCGTTGCGGAACCATTTACAATTCCGTGAACACGAGCTGCACCTATTTCGGAACGAATATTACTATAAACCCGGTAATAAATGACAGTGTAAGAAATAAAGAGTGGAACATCTTTAAGAATTTATATATAAGCGCTAAACAACAAATCGAGCAGAAACGTGACGATAAAATTACGCTTGATCCTTTGTTCAACGATTTGGGATATAATGGTTGTATTGGGAACACAAGTTTTAATCCGGCTACCAGCGGTATGTTGAACTTTTCAAACTATTGGAGCAGCCAGTATTTTAACCCCCAGCAACCTTGCTATTACGGAACTGCTGCATTATACGGTAGTAAAGCCAAACGGTATGTAAACGCAACTGATATCAGCAATTTGGGTAATCAAAATTCAGCGGGGCTACAGAATTATTTGCAAACAGGTCAATGTCCTATTGCAACGGACTTGCAAAATTTCTTATCCGGAATGGCGTATACCACCAAACTTAGTACGACAGTTTCTGAATATTTATATAATCATCCGGAGTTTTCTCTCAATATGTATAATACGCTTGCCGGAACCAGCAGCACGCAAATTAATTATTACTGGATCGCTTCCGTCAGCGGAAATGTATTAACAGGTAAGATCGTTAATCCTAATACAAATGGTTTTTGCACAACAACACTTGATAAAACAGGTAGTGGTATTGTTAACTGGACGGATATTGTTGGATTCGATCAACTTGGTTTTACAGGTATCAGTGGAGGATCAAGTACTTTTACGATCACCGCAAAAGTTCAGATTAGCCCCGGAAACTTCATTTACAAACATATCAGCGGAACTACTTCCTGCTTCCAGCTCAATGATTGTAAGTTTCAGCCGGTTTGTAACGCAAACGCTTTTGCGATTGATGCGAGTAATCTTATGGGAGCGTTGGCTTCCAATGGGAATCTTTCGGCATCTAATTTCACCTTAAACGGAAATTACACCGTTCTTTTGACCCAAACAATTGCCAATGCGCTTGGTGTTCCCTACCCCACTCCCGGAAATTATATCTGGAACTGGCCCGGAGGCACAACTAAATATTTTGAATTATCTAATAGCAATTACCCGCAAAAAATAAGATTTACGATCAATAGTACTGCCCCGATCGTTACCATTAATGCAACTACGCTCAATAACATTAAATCCTTTTCGGGCATGGTAAGTAATTACCAGAATTTATTTAAAGTGACGGCGAATGATGTAAATGGAGTGGGGCTCTTTGTCATCAATGGTGCAACCGACCTGATAAATGGAGGTTCAACTACCGGGATCAGCATGGGCGATTGTCAATTACCGCAATCGCTCAATTGCCAGGATCAGGCGGTACAAATAACTACCGATCTCGGCCTTTTGCTTAAAGATGTTCTGCTAAAAAAACCTTATACCGGCAATATTGATTTATTCTCCAGTACCCAAATGACGAATCTTATAAAATCGAATTTACCGGCAGGTATTACTTCAACCAGCAGCGTGGATAATAATAATTCAGGTACGAATAACCTTCCGTATTATGATACGCTGACATTTAATATTCCGGGATGCACACTTAAATTGTGGGAGAGAAGCAGAAGTACAACTCCACAACTTTATTTTTCTCAGTTAACTAATTTTAATGGAATAACAATTACGGGAAATGCGGATGCCTTCGGATATTTTCATAATTTTTACGGAATAGGGTCTTATGCAGCCGGCGCAGCGGTTAAAACAGATACTATTTTTGGATCTACCTGCCTTAACCTTAAAAATTGTATTTCCTGCGGTGACGGATCGCCCGGAATACAGAACGGTGGAAGGGTAATGAATATGCATATCGGAGATCCTCCAATTTATGTAGCGTATAGTAACATTGTAGACAAGCTTAACCGGGCATTTGACCTGGCAGCGGAGAATGAAAATTTCATTCATAAGATGTCCGTACAGCAATTTCCCTCCATAGAGTTTGGAAAATACCTTCCTTCCTTTGAACAGTTTGCACAAAGTTACGATCCGACTATTGACAGCAAAGCAATGGTTGAAAGCGTGGATACTTTCATGATCCAATACGGTAATTATACCAATTGCTCTTATGAATACGAAAGATACCGGAAGGTGGTAACCAATTTCAATAAGCAATCAATGGCTCAGAGAAACATTGAGCCGTATCATCTCGCAGCTTTATCAGCAGAAGATTTTTATAACCAGGAATTATGCGATAATACAAACTCCTATTTTGCGTATCTCAAAAAGATATCAAAGAAAAATGAAAAACCACAGAGTATTACTGAATACGCTGTAAAAGGAAATAAAAAATTACTACAGCAGGAATCAGGTAAGAAAATATATCAAAAATACAAAGAGAGTTTTTCTGCATTAAATAAGAATCAAAAATCAGAACTTGCCGCGAATTACCAGGCGGTAAGCCCGGAAGAAATAGAAAATAAAAAACTTTATGCCTCGCGCAATGCTGTGAATTTTATACGCGGCTGGACAGAAGAAATAAATTCACAGTCTTCTAATTCTTCAGGCAGGATAGATGCATTAGCACCGTTGGCTGCTCCATGCACCGCAACGTATAATGCCACACAGGGAATAATTAATTCTTATAACGCTTCAGCTTATGCTACGGCTCATCACTACACGCTTACGCTTTACCCGGATACTACCGCAGCATTATTCACCAATGCGGGATATTGTAACTGCGCAAAAACTTATCAGGGATATCTGGGTCAATATATAAATGCAGGAGCTAATTCGACTTTGCCACTTCCCGTAAGTATTACACATTTTCCCGCTTGTGATAGTTATATTCCAAACACAGATACTTGTTTATCGGCCTACTCGGGTTATACACACGCCATAGATCTTTATAACAGGAACCATAAGCCGCAGATCACTCCTTACTCGTACACTACGTTTAAAGACAGCGGCTATTGCAACTGCGCTGCAGGGTATGCGGCCTATCTCAATGGCATTAGTAACGGAACGGTTAATGATCCGAACGCCAGCCAGAATACAAACATTGCAAACTTCTGCAAAGACACCCCGCCGCCATGTAATAAACCACCTTTTGCCGATACGCTGACATCACCAACCATTCATTACCAAAACCCTTGCGTTCAGCAAATGATCAACCAGGCATTGGCTAATGCGCAGAATTCTTACAATCAATATATCGATAGCCTTACCACTTTTATAAGCAACGCTTATACGCAACATTGTCTGCATGCTTTTGAAAGCTACACAGCAAAATACGCGGATAAAGAATACCATTTTACCCTTTACTATTACGATCAGGCGGGTAATTTAATTAAAACGGTTCCACCGGAAGGAGTAGAAAAATTAAACATCCATTCATACTTGGATGCAACGGAACAAAAAATTCTGGCGGACAGGTCAAACAATACACAAACAGTTTTCACGCAGCACAGGCTGCCTACCATTTACGAGTACAACAGTTTAAATCAATTGATCCGGCAGAATATTCCGGACCATGATGTAATGACTATTACAGAATATGATTTACCGAACGGCCTTGACAACCGCATTAAGATTACAGCTACGCAATTCGTAAATACCAACAAAGGATTTCTTACAGGGTATATCACGATGCCGAACGGTACGCTGAGAGGATATTTATATACAACAGATGACGGTGGACAGAACTGGAAGAGGATGTACGATTTTATTTCGGCAGATCTACAGAAGGTACAAATGGTTAACCAACGCGTAGGCTTTGCAAGCGGAAGCCTTGGCGTTGTAATGAAAACAATTGATGGCGGCAACAGTTGGGACATGATTACCTTGTATCGTAATAAATTTACAGAGCAAATTAATGACTTGTATTTTACAGACACACTGCACGGAGTACTGGCCGGTAACAATGGAAAAGTACTAAGTACCACCAATGGTAATTCTTTTAACCTGTATGTTGCTCCGGCAAATGGTTTTGCCACTACAGATACTATAACAGGGCTTACTGCCATTGGAAATACTTTCTACGCTTCCGCTAAAAACGGCGCGCAGGGTAAAATGTATTTCAGTACCAATACCGGGCAGACCTGGACATTGATGAATAATATTTCTGTTTCTCAAAATCTTTACAAGGTGCAATATCTTACAGCCGCAATAGCCTATGCAGTAGGTGATGATGGAGTTCTTTTAAAGAAAAACGCGGCGAACAGTTGGCAATTGGTTTCTACAGGCCTTAACAAAAAAATACTCGATATTTATTTTAAAGACTTTCTCAATGGTGTTGCTATTGTTGATAATGCAAGTAACGGTTATGGAACGATATGGAAAACATTTAATGGTGGTAATACATGGATACAGATGACAACCGCGCCGGATCAATACACACATTTCTATGAATACGATCATCCGAACGGAAAAGCAATGGCCGGGGGATTGAACGGATTAGTTTCTAAAGTTCTTCTTACCACTTCACCTTTTGGAATCATTAATCTCAATACCGTTGGACTTAACCCTCTCCCTAATATAAATTTTGTAGCAGCACAGCCCAACGTAGTCAGTACGCAGCTCAACTTATCAGTAGTTGGTATTGATAAACTAACGCAAAAAATGCTGGTGGCCGTTAATGGAGAAGATGCATTTCAGAATTGGTTTTCTGTAAACGCTGTTCCAACCCTGAATCCTCCAACCGGTAATCTGCAAAAAGTGATCTTGCAGGCCGGTGGCGGGCTTGACAGGATTTTAGGTGTTGTTTTATATCAAACCGGTGAAGTGTATGTGATGTTCAAACCCGCAAGTGTTCAAACCTTCACGTTTATGCCTGTCATAGCATTATCGCCCGGCGTTCAGATCTCGGAAATACAAAGACAGGGAGCTAATTCGTATATTGCATTTGACAAAGTTGCAGGAAAGCTCTTTAAATTTACTGTTACTTCCAATGGTAACAGCAACCCAATAATCTCCGTTTTAACGCCGCTTCTTCCGTTGGCTCCGTTCACTACGATCAATTCAATGGCGCTCACCGGAACAACAAATGTACTTTCTATTGTAGGTAATTCCGGGCAAAGTGCGGTATATAATCCCATAACTCCTGCCTGGGTTGTTACTACCAATAAAGTTTTACCAATCAACCTGAATGATATTTCCAATAATACGCAAACCAATAATTACACGGTAGGAAAAGACGGAACCGTTTGGACTTGCGTTGCCTGTACGACTTCAAATTCGTGGAAATTGCTTAACAGGCCAAATAACAATGAATACAATAGTGTAACCATCAACAGTAATTTTGGCGATCCGGGTTTGCTTAGCACCACCAATGGAAAACTATACAAGCACACGGTGTTTGGCAGTATGCTGAATGTTATCAATATTCCCCTTACTCAGGCAGGTGTTGTGAAAGATGTTGCTTTAAGCAGTACAAATGAAGCATATCTTGCTACCACCAGCGGAAAGGTGATACATTTTAATAATATCAGTTTCCCGACACAAATAAATACCGCGCCCGTTGCGAACGGATACCAGGTTAACGGAATAAGTTTTACACCGGTAACAAATAACGTAGTGGGTGTTGGAACCAACAGCGGGGTATTTGCCTATTACGGAAATAACGCTGCGCGAATGAAGGAACTTTTTACAAATGTGCTGCGTGATGTTCATTTTACGGATATTAATAACGGATACGTGGTGGGTGATAGCGGAGTAATAAGGCATACGGCAAACAGCGGAGCAAAATGGAGTTTGATTCTGCCGGATCTTGGAGCCGGGCCACCAAGCTTGATCACGAGACTGAATCCTTCACGTGTGTGGACTACTTCGCAGGATGTAGCTCTCATGATCGGAAAAAATAATTATGTCGCGCAAATAAATAACACAAGCTCTCCGTTCACTATTCCTGTACCGGGCATTTTAGTGAAAGATTTCAGAGGCATTAAGTTCAATCATCCTAACTTTGGTGTGATTGTGGGAACGAAAGGAGTAACTTACCAGGTTACACCAAGCGGAAATACTTTTAGCATTTCCGGTATCGCGTACTTCAATACGAATCCGACTACGCTCATCGACATAAATGATGTACATGTATTTAATGACAATTCTTTTATTTCAGTGGGAACAAAAGGGGCTATCGCATATTTTAATTCATCCATTGGTGTTTACAAACCTTTGAATTCTTACCCAGCTTACTCTTACAGCCAGATAGGAACCACCAATCAAATTGTATTTAATGATGTTTTCTTCCATGACGACCGCACAGGTTATGTGGTAGGCGACCAGGGCATAGCCCTGAAGTGCAACCTTGCGCAGAACATACAAACGCAGGTAACCGTAACCAGCCCGCCAAGTGTAGTTCCCTGGGATACGCTTGCGCTCTCTGATCGTTTCGGAATATTTAATAACTCGACTAAAGCGTTAATTGATATTAAAACAATTGACTTCGTTACGCGTTACGATGGTTTCGTGGGTGGAAATTTTAACGATGGCAGGCTGCGCGCGAATTACTCTATGCTGATACATGATGAAGGCGGATATTTCTCTACACGTTTCTGGTACGACAGGTTAGGAAGATTAACTATTTCGCAAAACACCAAACAGAAAAATTTAAACGCATATAGCTATACAAAATATGATCCGCTCGGAAGAATAACCGAAGTGGGACAAAAAACAGACAACAGCGGAACACAACCAAAGTTTACAAATATATTCGGCACTTACATAAACAATTATTTAAACCTGAATGCCATTGATGACGGCAAACTGAATAACTGGATAAGCGCCAATACAGGTTCAAGAAAAGAAGTAACCAAAACATATTACGATACTCAAGCTGTTGTTAAACCGATCATACTTGTGCAGCAGAACCTGCGCAAGCGTGTAGCCAGCATTACTTATGAAGATGTGTTTGACGGAATTGATACTACTTTCCAGCATGCTACGCATTACAGCTATGATGTTCATGGCAATGTGAACACGCTCATCCAGCAAAATCCATCGGCCGGTTCAGGTCAAAATTTTAAACGATTAGATTACAATTACGATTTAATAAGCGGCAAAGTAAATGAGATCTCATACCAGCGTGACCAAGCCGACCAGTTTTACCATAAATATAATTATGACTCTGACAATCGAATTACTGAAGTATATACAAGCAAGGACAGTTTAATTTGGGACAGGGATGCGCATTATATTTATTATGCGCACGGGCATCTTGCGCGCGTAGAACTTGGTGATGACGACATACAGGGAATAGACTATGCTTATACTTTACAGGGATGGATTAAGGGGGTAAACAATGAAGTGCTTGACCCGGCCAATGATATGGGCAAGGACGGGCAGCGGAAAACCGGCAACCCCAACGCAAGGTTTGCGCGGGATGCCTTTGGGTATACGCTGAGTTATTTTGACAATGATTACAATGCTATTGGGGCGAACTGGAGAAAAGACACGGTTCATCGTTTTGCGGCACCGCAGGGAGGAAGCGACATACAGAACGCGCGGCACAGCTTGTTTAACGGCAATATAAGCAGTATGGTAACCAGTATAGATAACCCGGCCCTGAAAGTTGTAATGGCCCAGGGAAATGCCTATCTTTATGATCAGCTGCACCGAATCGTGCAGAGCAAGTCTTTTACTGATTTAGAAAGCGTGCAGAACGTTTGGGTGAACACATCATATTATGTGGGAAGCTATATGAATACTTTTAGCTACGATGCAAGCGGAAATATATTGAAGCAGAACCGGCATAACGCTTTGGGAACGGTGTTTGATTCTTTGACCTACCATTACCAACATGAAGGTACCGGAAAATTGATACGCAACAGGCTTTATCATGTAAATGACAAGGCGGCCGGCAGTATTATGACCGACGATATTAAAGACCAGGGAGTTTATGATTCAACGGCTACTTCCATCAATTTTGACAACAATTACGGCTACGACGAGATCGGCCAATTGGTAAAAGACAGCTCTGAACAAATACACAGAATAGAATGGAGCGTGTACAATAAAGTACGAAAGATTATCCGCCAGGCAAACAGCACAAAACCCGACCTGCAGTTCGATTATGATGCTACCGGTAACCGCATCGCTAAAATTGTAAAACCTCATGGAACATCTATTGAAAACGGAGGATTTGATTCTACGGCAAGATGGGCCTACACGTATTATGTAAGAGATGCCCAAGGAAATATTCTTGTCAATTATAACAAGAAAGCGACGGGAAGCACGTTAAGCTATAAACTAACGGAACGGAATCTGTACGGCAGCTTGAGGTTAGGTGTTGATAATGTAAATATCGAAATGATCAGTGCATTATTACCTTCAAATACGGACAGTACGGGAAGAATTTTAGGCAAGAAACAGTTTGAATTGGAGAACCATTTAGGAAATGTAATAGCGACCGTGAGCGACAAGAAAATGGCCCGCAACCCAAGGACAATAGACGTAACCAAGTGTACGCCGGATATAGCCCAGACAGGTATAGACAATTTCGGTAGAATGAAAATACAGCCGCTGATACAGTTTGCAGGAGTAAATTTTCCATTCAAGACCAAGGTCGGAGATCAATACAGGATCGATTTCTATATTGATATAGGGAACACCAACCCGGATAGTATTGCAGGCGACTGGCTGGCAGCTTCTGTGGCCAACAGCACAAGCTTTTTCAATAATGATATTACACATACGGGCCATTATAGTCAAACCTTTACAGCAACCGATACCTTATACTTCTGGAAACCGCTTTTCTACAACCAGGGCAATACACCCAATGATTATTTCTTTGTGGATAGTTTGAAGATCACTGACCTCAATTCGACAAATGATACCGTGAGAAGCTATGTCGCGGAATATAGAAGTGTTACAGATTATGCGGTATTTGGAGCACCGATGGACCAAAGGACTTGGCATGCAAACTCTTTTGACTATGGTACAAATGGTAAAATGAAGGATGACGAAATCTCTGGAGAGGGTAATAGCTATGAGTTTGGAGATAGATTATATGATCCTCGTTTGGGTAGGTTCCTTTCCATTGATAAAATGGCAGAAAAGAATCCACATGAATCACCGTATGTTTTTGCAGGGGATAACCCAGTTGCATTTATTGATATTGATGGAGATTTAAAAGGTAATCCCCCTGGGGTCGAAATTCATGGAAAAACAGTAATTGTTAGCTTTACTTACAAAGATGTTGACTACAAAATGAAGTTTAAGGTAAACAAGCCTCAAGAGTTTAAGCTAAAGAACTTAAAAACGGGAGAATCTGGAAAGTTCAATTTTTACTCTGCGGAAACTAAGAAACAAGGAGCTAATCCTAATTCAATGGATTTGTTTGTTAACACAATGACTGTAACAAAAAAGAATAGAAATCAAGGAGGCGCTAAAGATTTAATGAAACTGGACAAGGTTATCTTAGGTGCAAAATTCATTGATTTAATCAATGCTGCACTCAAACAAAACCCTGATTTCAAGGTGGGAATCGTAGGGAACGTTGCGGTACATGACCCAGAAGGAGGCTTTGATTTTGATAAAAAAGGTTACAACTTTACTGACCAAGAAGATAAGAAAGACATTGGTAAGTTCACACAAAGGAGAGCCGATAATTTGAAAAAGGACTTTTTTGACGATAAAGAAAATGTCGAAACTTATGGGATAAAAAATGTGCCTGCTGAAGATGTGTCAAATCTTAAGCTTAGCGGCGAGAACAAGGATGCAAATGGTGCAACAATTTATCTTAAAGCAAAAAAAAGCACTACAACAAGTACACCAAGTTTTTAATCATGGAGTAAAAATGAATAAGGTCTTCTTTATAGTGTTATTAATATTTCTTAGTTCATGTAAAAAAGGCGAGTACTTTTTATCTGATGATAAACGATTAATGCACTCCACGGCTGAGTTTGAAGATTATGCAACTGCGAATATTAAGGCTCTTTATTACCCTCAGATTGAAGCTAATTACTATACTGAATGGATTATTTATAAAGACAGAGAGAAGAAGAGTATTCTGGCTCAGTCTGTATGGAAAAATCAATTGTTAGAAGTTATCAATTATTGGGAGAATGGAGGCGTAAAAGAGTTAAAGAGATTTAAAAAAGACAGAAAGCTTGTTTACTGGATTCAAAAATGTGAAAATGGAAATACAGTGATTGAAAAACGTCAAGATTTAAAGTCAGATACTATACGTTATTGTAATGGAAATATATCTTTCGCTTATGACAGAAGTACTGGAAAAGTAATTTATGGGGAAGAAGATGGAACAGTTTCTGTTTCTGGAAAGTATGTTGAAGATTTTACGAAAGATGGGTTGTGGACAATTTGGGACTATGAAGAGAAAAAGCACACTTACGAAATATATAATTTCGGAAAAATGATTTTTAAAGGAGATTCTATTCCTGAATGGTATCATAAATGAGTGTAGTGGGTAGACTTTAAATAAACGCTTTTATTACTTTTATAGAAATTGCTTGAAAGATGACAAAGTTTATTGTTATTCGAAATCTGGAAGGAAGCTTTTCATTGGAATGTATTCTAATGGATTTAAAAATGGCGGATTTGTTTACTTTTCTATTAAAGTGCCTTATGAGACGTTAAAAATAAAAACTTACAGAGATGGTAAACTTTTGGAAGTAAAAGACAATATCAAATCTCCAAACTACCAGTAAATTATTATGAAGCGATCTAAATTATTTATTGGTATCATCATAATATTATTGGCCAGTGTATTTCTATGGAAACCTGTGGTTAGATTTATTATGAAGGAAACTGACCCTCTTATGAAACTTCGTTCAGCATGGCATAGTAATGATACACAGTACATCAAACGATATATAATGGAACTGGATGAAAAAAAATTTCCTGATTTACCGTGGGCTACGACTTCACTTTCTGAAGAAACCAATTTATGTTTCGGTGATTTTGATTCAAGGATCAATTGGGATACTATATCCATTTCTAAAAAAGAGGTTATTAAATTCAATTTAATAAGTGTTTGGGGTCTATATTCTAATTCGAAATTCTTCATGAATAAAAGAAACATTAATTTAAACTTGCAATATCTTTATTCGGATAACGCTAAATATACAGCTAGAGAACTTGATAAAATAAAGCAGCTACTTAATCATTAATTTGATGCGATTGCGATGAAAAAACACTATTCCATGATTATTATGTAAATCGTCACCCGAATATGTACTTAATTATTTCAGAATAGGGAAGAATAAAAAATTCGTTGTGTTTTTTGAAAACAGCCTGGCTTATGAGTTTTACGCTAGTCCGGATTGGGATACTCCGGAACAACCCAATTATAATAAGTTTACTGCTATATTAAACGACTCCATCCAAAAAGGCATTAATCCGCAGGAAAATAAAAAAGTATTATCAGAGTTTTTAAAGAAAATAAAAAGCAAAATAAAAAAACTGGGAGAATAATTTAATTGTTTAAATTTGAAATGGCGAACCACTTAGGGAATAATATGAAAAAAATAGTCTTCTCACTTTTAATAAGTAGCTCTGCCTGGCTGTCAGCCCAGATAGTAATAACAGATAATTCCTACAAGCAAGTACTCGGTGCCACAAAAGAACAGTTAGAGGCCGTTAAAACACGGAAGCTCGCCGTTATTCTTCAGACGCCGAACAGCAAACGCTTAGAGGAAAAAGATATTAAGAATAGCCCGGAGATTATTGAAAAGATTAAAAAATATTTTGACAACCTCAATAGTGAGCTCAAGACAATAGTGCCGCAATACTGGACTTATACCAAAAATATTGAATTTATAACGGAAGAAAAAGCAATTCAATTATGCGAAGCAGGAAACAAGGAATATGCGGTAATGGGATTTGTATATAATACGGGGGTAGGCAATGTAAGAACTTATCTCCAGTATAAGGAAATAGGAAATCAAAAAGAAAAACTCGGTGTACCTACCAGTAAAGGTGATGATAAAGATTGGTCTTACACAGATGGTAATTGTAAAATTTTTGTAAAACCTATTGAACTTTTAAAAATCCATACCACTCATTTTGAAATTCCTGTGGGCGATCTTCATCCGGGCAAAGCCGACATAATTACGGGTATTCAATGCTTGAAATTAATGTTTGAGGAAGGCAAAGAATTAGCTGACGTGAAAACGAATAAGGAGATCATTAAATCCAAGATTCTATTATTGAATAAAGACTGGATGAATGCTAAGCTAAGCGAGGAAGACATTAAGAAAGCTTATCCTCATCCCTATAAATTGGTTGATGCCGGAGAATACAATCAGATAGTCGCGTCAAAAGATAAACAATATTGTTGCCTTGCTTCATTGCCGCATTTATGGAATAACACAAAAGGAAATAGTTCAGCAAACAACACGTTTGAAACTCGTTTCATGTCGGTGGTTATCGACCTTGAAACCGGAAAACTCGTTAATTATGAAGATAATAATGAGGGACTTTTTACTTCTGTGCGCATTGGCAAAAAAGTGTTGAAAAACATAGCAGATTAAATTAGATTATACAATATATTCATTGTTTGTCGGAATTAAAAACTTAATAAAGCAATTACATGAAGGTCTTGCCGGAGCTAATCAGCATATACCTCAAAAGAAAAGTCCGGCAAAATATAGAGTTACAAAAACACATCAGCTTAATCTTAAATAAGAAGAACTAAGGTCAGTAAATACAGGGGTTTTAAAGAAACAACCCCGTCCAAAGGGACGGGGTATTAGCAACGTCTAAAGAAGAAGTTGCGTTATGTCGGGCTGACAAGACTCGAACTTGCGACCCCTAGCACCCCATGCTAGTACACTACCAACTGTGCTACAGCCCGTTTTGTTTTTTTTAATCATTCCAGTATCCCTGGCGGGACTAAAGCCTGATTTTGAGTCGCAAAAATAACATTTTTTTGAAAAAAGCCCTATTTAATAATGAGTTTCCGGCCGTAGAGTTTATCGTTTGAGGCGCCTACGATGCGGTAAATTCCGGAAGGAATATTGGTTGAAGTACGTATGGCAAACATGTAATTATCTTCTTTGCCTATAACGGTTTTAGAATAAAAATCGTTTCCGTCCATATCCCTTAAAACAAAAACTAACTCGTTGTTTTCTGAGTCTTCTGTCAATTTCGGATTGTTTATGGGAATAACACCATGAGTAAGTTGATTTTGTTCTTCATTGAATTTCACTGTTACCAAATCCGAGTAGTAAGCATTTCCGTCATCATCAATTTGCTTCAGGCGGTAATAAGAAATTCCTTTGTAAGGTTGATAGTCGGTTTCAAAATATTCACCGTATTTAGCTCCATTTCCGCCAACAGGCATATCAATTACTTTGGTAAAATCTTTTCCGTTCGTGCTTTTCTCAATGGTAAAATACGCGCCAACGGGTTCGGCATTGATGGTCCATTTAATATCTGTTTTTGTACCATTTTGCGTTACAGAAAAATCAAGCAGGCTGAGGGATTTATCGGCGGCGAATACGCTGAAAGAAGCCAGTAAGAAGCAGAAGGCAAACGATTTAATTTTCATCTAAAAAGTTTTAGCATGGCTAAAGTAAACTTATTATTTTTAAATCAAAATAATGTTTTTCAACAAGTTAGCGTTGATTTTACTTTTTTTGGAGCAACGGTAAATTATAATGAAAAGAGGTTTTTATAGCTTAAAAGAGGCTTAGTTAATACTTAAAACGACCGTATATTTTATTCCTTCTGAAACCAGCGAGCAAAAATATTTTCCCGCAACCAGTTTTTTATCAGGAGTGATCTGGAATTTATTCGTATTGATAGAAGCGGAATAAACCGAAGTGGTATACACCGAATTGCCCGATTCATCGTGAATTGTTATCTGCATTTCGTGATTATTTTCTATTCCCGAAAAATCGATAGTAAATTCTCCCGAATTCGGATTCGGGTAAATAGTAAACGTAATGTTTTTGTCTTTTATGAAATTAATACTTACCACATTAAAATATTTAAACTTCCCGTTCTTATCCGTTTGTTTTAACCTGTAATACGAAGTTCCGGTTAAAGGACTTGCATCGACTGTTGCGTAATCCAATTTAACAAGACTGTTTCCGTTAAATGCTTTTGTATTTACAGTTGCAATTTCAGTAAAGTGTATGGCATCGGTACTTCTCTCAATGGTAAAATAATTATTATTTGTTTCGGTAGATGTACTCCAGGTAATATCCACGCGACTGTCTTTTGTCACTGCATTAAAAGAAAGTAAGTCTATCGGTAAAGGATTCCACCCGGTTGTTTTGCTTCCTAAAGTAAATGTTGAAAAAGATGTAAATGCGGTAGGTGCCGAAGTGGAACTCACATTTCCTGCCTGCGGGGTAGCAAAATTACCGAGTGTTGACGAACCACCGATATCAAACCAGGTTGTGGGCGCCGCATTTGTATTTTTTACAATGATAAGATTACTTCCCTGGTAAACAAAATCATTTGTGCCAAAAAATAATTGTATTATTTGATTACCACTTAAACTGTTAGAAGGTTGGTTGGCTCCACCGGCATCTGTACGGTTAATGACCCAATAATGAACTCCGGAAACGGTATCTACAGTATTTGTGGCCGGCATTGTATAACCTAAAGCGCCTGCGTTGGCATTAAACAATTCTGTTTTGTAATTATAAAGTGAAACATCCGAATGATTAACAGTTAATACAACCGGCCTGCAATCCGCACTTTTACCAATGGGAAAATTAAGCATCGTACTGCCTGCTGTATTTTTTTGGATAATCATCGGGCCATCCACATAACTTGTTGAAGCGGATGTACCCGCTGTAGATATGGCTGAAGAAGTTAATGTTAAGATATTAGCAGATGTTGTAAACAAATGCCCTGAACTCATAGTCAGAGTGCCGCCTGCATTTATCGCCTGCGAAAGCGTTACGCCGGTTCCGCTGGTATTATTAATTGTAAGGCTGTTAAAAGTAGTAATTGAAGCTCCGCTTATACTTTGTGCCGGGGTACCATTAAATGTAACGGTGCTTGTATTTGCAGTAAATGTTCCGGCATTGATCCAATTACCTTGTAAAGAATGAGAAAAAGCAGAAGCGTCAAAAGTGGCGAGCGTATTAATCGTAACATTACCATTCATCGTTAAATTACCTCCTGCGGTTTTAGTCGTGGCTCCTGTCCCGTTTCCATTAGTTAAAGTAAGATGCCCGTATATTGGCGGATTGTATACAGTTTGATTAACTCCGTTATTTGAATTATACTCAACGATACTTGCCGCATTAAAAGAATAAGATGAATAAACTCCCGGAAAATTACTTCCGGCCACACCGTTAAGACTTCCGGTTGCAAGGCCCCAATCTCCCTGGTCAGCCCCGATCTGAAGTATAGATCCACTATTAAGTGTTAATGTACCCGCACCGCTCGCATTATTAAGAGTACCGCCATCTTGTGATGTTGCACCGCCGGGTAAAATAAGTTTACTATTTGCTTTTACTGTTACATTATTCAGAGGGAACCAGGTTCCTTGTTGGCCCGTTATTGTTACTGTTGGTGTATTTGTACTTCCGAATAAAACTGTTGAGGGCAAATAGTTTATATATAAGGAGCTGATATTATTAATTGTTTGAGTTCCGTTAGCGTCAAAAATTGCCGTGCCGGGTAAATTGGTACTGGAAGAAGCAACTGCATTTGCATAAGTAACATCACCCTTAAAAGTTACCGTACCTGTTGTTCCACCTGCTCCTAAAACCGGAAATATTATCCCCTGGTTTGCGCTAAAGCCTGTGCAGGTTAATGAACCACCATAAGTAACGGATCCGCCGTTCCCCACATTGATTTGCAATTGTGTATTACCATTGCCTCCGGTGGCTTTAAGAGTAGTAGTTCCGTTTATTGTTAATGCATTTGAAACGGCATCAACTCTCAGAACATTATTACTTCCGCTTAACGAAACATACAGAGCGCCAATAGTACTGGCGGCATTAAGGCTTATTGTTTTGTTTGTAGCTAAAACAATAACACAAGAATCGGTGGAAGACGGAATGCCATTCGGGTTCCAATTAGTGGCTGTGTTAAAAGTATTATTAGTTGCCCCGGTCCAGGTACGTAAAGTTAAAGCAGATGCCTGGTTTAAACCACCTCTGTTAATTACACCATTTTCATTTTTCGTTTTTAGTTTAAAAACCTGTTTTATTTTATTTATCGGAGTTTCAGGTTGCGGGCTAAGCAATTCAACTTTTAATTTTTTGCCGGGCACATCATTGCTCTTTGTAATTCCGGCTATTGCCTTAAATCCTGTTTGTAGGTTTGCGGAGAACCGAAAAGGGTTCGCTATAACCAGTAAAGTTATATATCCGCATAAAACTAACCTTTCGGTAAAACACAGCACTTTCTTCATCACGGTTTGGTTTGGTAATTAGAAGTTAGTGATTTTAAAGTTACAAAGCACATATTTTACACTAAAATCGGTTTAACTAACGTCGACTGCTGTTTCCTATCGACAACCCGTTTGCCCTTATTCTACAAGGGTTACAGGGCATTCGGCTTATTTGGTATACAAAAAATATTCACAGAAACTGAAATTATTTCCAACATATTTTACCTCGAAATAAGCCGGGTTTCGGGGCAATTTTGTACAGATTGCCGCACAAAAACCAATCGCTTATCTGAAAGTATAAAGGCAATACTTACTTTTGCTGCAGATAAGCGGAATTTATGATAACCACAACAATTATTGCAGCCTGCATTATTTTTTCTTTAATCGCTTTTAATAACAACGCGGTTTTCGAAAAATATCTTTTCAGTTCTTACGCCGTAACTCATTACAAACAGTACTATCGCATTTTTACACATGCTTTTTTACATGGTGATTATATGCACCTTGCTTTTAACATGTATGCGCTTTATCTTTTTGGCGATATGCTTGAGCAGGCTTTTTCCCTGCCCCAACTTTTCGGAACCAAAGGGCCTTTTCTTTATTCTGCTCTGTATTTAGGCGGAATAATTTTTTCTTCGCTACCAGATTTAGCTTTACACAAAAACAACAGCACTTATCGTTCCGTTGGTGCCAGCGGTGCGGTAAACGCAATTGTATTCAGTTCTATATTAATAAACCCTACAATGGGAATGGGATTACTGTTTCTTCCCTTTTTTATTCCCGCCTGGGTATTCGGGGGACTTTATCTTGCCTACAGTTGGTATATGTCAAAACGCGGCGGAGATAACATTGGCCATAACGCGCATTTTTACGGAGCGCTTTTCGGTTTTCTTTTTACTATTGTATTAAGGCCTTCCCTGTTTATGAATTTTATCAACGCAATTTTTCACAAGGGATAAAAAAACAGCCGGCAATAATTATACTTACATTGCGTTAAGAAAATTATATGCTCACAAAAAACCGGATTGAAACATTAGATGTATTAAGAGGTGTTGCCTTACTTGGGATTTTAGTAATGAATGTCCCGGGATTTTCGGTTCCTCGTTTATATACCGATACTATGGTCAGGTATGAAGGCGCCCACACTCTTAATTACTATACGTGGGTTTTTGATTATGTTTTTTTAAACGGGAAAATGCGGTTTTTATTTTCTATGCTTTTCGGCGCAGGAATTATTTTATTTACCTCAAAAAAAGAAACAGATAATTTAAAAGTAGCCGACGCTTACTTCAGGCGCATGTTGTGGCTATTGGTATTTGCTTTGTTTACCACTTACATTTTACTGGCCTCTACCGGTATTTTATATGAATACGCGTTATGCGGCATGTTGCTTTTTGTTTTCAGGAACACGCGGGTAAGATGGTTGCTGGTAATGGCAGCAATTTGTTTTACTATTTATTCTGTTAAAAGTGGTATGGGGTTTTTAGATACCAAAGAAAAAAGAGAGGTTTGTAACGAAGCTAAAAAACTTGTAGCGCAGGGAAAACCCATAACCAAAGAACAACAAGCTGCAATTGATTTCTGGAAAAACGGCCGTTTACCGGAGCGCAGCAAACTCAAAAATAAGTACAGTGCTGATGTAAAATTAGTCAACTCTGGTTACTTCGCTATTTTTGAAGAGAATGCAAATGTATTTAATGAAGTTTTCTCTTCCGGCTTTTACAGCACATTTTGGGAAACATTCGGGAGTATTGCTTTAGGAATGGGATTATTTAAACTCGGAGTGTTATCAGGAGATTTAAGGCGAAAAACTTATTTACTAATGGCTTCGCTCGGGCTTGGGGCGGGCTTACCGTTTACATATTACTTATCGCAAGTGTTGGTAAAAGGCCAATTGGATACTACGGGCGAATATTTTGATACGCGCTGGTTCAGTGTTTTTCATATGGAACAAATACCGCGAGTGTTATGCGCTTTAGGTTACATCGGTTTAATTTTATGGATTTATCAAATGGGATGGTTTAAAAAAGTTATGCACCTTTTTGCAAGTTTGGGAAGAATGGCTTTTACCAATTACTTAATGCAAAATATTCTTTGCGTGATTTTCTTTTTTGGTTTCGGGATGTTTGCTAAAATTGAATATTACCAATTGCACTATGTAGTGCTTGTTATTTGGGTAATACAACTGATCTTTAGTTTAACCTGGTTGCACTTTTATAAAATGGGCCCTTTTGAATGGATTTGGAGAAGGCTGACTTACGGAAAAAAATTTACTCCGCCTGCCTAATCCTGCCAATCTGCAATCCATAAATTGGTATCGCGTGTGCCTCCGTTTTTGCGGTTAGAAGAAAAAATAAGTTTTTTTCCATCCGGAGAAAACATCGGAAAAGCGTTAAACAAACTCTCTGAAGTAATTTGCTCCAACCCTGTTCCGTCCAGATTAATCATGAACAACTGGAAGTCGTAACCTTTTTGCGAGTGATGGTTGCTGGAAAAAATAATTTTTTGTCCGGAAGGATGAAAAAAAGGAGCCCAGTTTGCCTTACCCAATTTTGTAATTTGTTTTAAATCGCTTCCATCAACATTGCAAACATATAACTCCATGTTTGTTGGTGCAACTAATCCCTGAGCCAGTAGTTCTTTGTATTCTTTTATCTCTTCTTCTGTTTTCGGCCGCGATGCACGAAAAACAATTTTCTTTCCGTCAGGAGAGAAAAAAGCACCGCCATCATAACCTAAATCTTTAGTGATTTGTTTGGAGTTTTTTCCATCCAAATCCATCGTCCACAATTCAATGTCGCCGCTTCGGGTAGAGGTGAAAACAATTTTATCTCCTTTAGGAGAAACTGTTGCTTCCGCATCATAACCCGGGGAATTGATTAATTGTTTTACAATTTTCCCTTTGATATCTGACACATAAATATCAAACGTATTATAAATTGCCCAGATGTATTTTCCTTTTATGTGCGGCACGGGCGGACAACTATCATTGGCCCCGTGAGTAGAAGCGTATAAAATATGTTTTCCGTCGGGCATAAAATAAGAGCAAGTAGTTCTCCCCTTCCCGGTACTAATTATTGAAGGTTTGATTGTTGTATCCTTTAATTGATTTTGTATATCCATTAAAAAAACCTGGTCGCACGACAAACCCCACTTTGCATAATTGCTTTGAAAAGTAAGTTGCTTGCTGTCGGGACTGAAATAAGCTTCGGCGTTGTCGCCGCCAAAAGTTAATTGCTTTATACTTTTAAAATGTTTTTCGTTTTGAGCGGTAGTAAAGGCAATAGTTAATAGCGAAAAGGCAATAGTGGCGATGCGCTTCATAAATAATTTTTTTGCAAAGATAGGAGTAAATCCTTTGTTATGACTATTTCCTGATTACTGTAGTCGCATTTGCCTGAGCTGTTGGTGTAATAATAACATCCGTAATATTTACGTGCGGGGGTCTACTGGCCATCCAGTAAATTGCATCGGCAATATCATTTGGAGTTAAAGGTTGCAATCCTTCATAAACTTTTTTTGCGCGGGCTTCATCTCCGTGAAAACGGACTACGCTGAATTCTGTTTCAACCATGCCGGGATGAATTGCGGATACACGGATATTATGCGCCAACAAATCAATCCGCATAGCTTTGTTGAGCGCGTCTACAGCATATTTACTTGCGCAATATACATTACCATTAGGATACACTTCTTTTCCTGCAACAGAACCTACATTAATTATATGTCCTTTTTTATAAGGAATCATCAAATTAGCAACTTCTTTCGTTATATAAAGTAAGCCTTTGATGTTTGTGTCAATCATTTTTTCCCAATCATCAGTATCGCCGTCCTGAATGGTAGATGAACCCGAGGCAAGCCCGGCATTATTTACCAAAACATCAATATTTTTATTTTCGGAAGAAAGAGATGCTATATTCTTTTTCACCTCTTCCAACCTACGGATGTCAAAACAAAGTGTTTGAATTTTTACTTTGTGTTGCTCCTGTAAATCATCGGCTAATTTTTGTAACCGCTCAGCGCGACGTCCGGTAATAATTAAATCATATCCGTTCCTCGCGAAAATTTCGGCAGTAGATTTTCCTATGCCTGAAGTAGCTCCTGTTATTAATGTAATCATTTTTTTGCCAATTTACTTTTTCGGTATCCGTAACATAAATAAACTACTAATCCGATCAATAACCATATTGAGAAAAATTTCCAGTTTTGTGCTTCCATACCCGTAAGCAGGTAGCAACAGGATAATAAACCAAGTACCGGAATAAGTGACAGGTTTTTTATAAAAGAGAAAACCGACAATACAATAAACAAAATAAAGTATATGAGCATGGGAACATTTTTCGCGGCATTCTCTCCGGTGATTTCAAACCGGGCTAAAAGATATTCTGAATTATATTTAAATAACAAAGCAAAAGTAGTTATACAAATTACCGGCATAATCCATTTGGCGTTTATATACGGTAATTGAAATTTTTTATCGTTACGTTTTGCCTGTCGGGGCAACATAAGTACTCCGCCACATACCAACACAAATGCAAATAAGGTTCCTATACTGGTAAAATCAAGTACAAATTTTTCATTGGTAAAAAACAAAGGAAGGCCTACAACCAAACCGGTGATGATGGTGGCAAAACCCGGAGTTTTGTATTTAGGATGAATTTTAGAGAATTTTTTCGGTAATAAACCATCGCGACTCATAGCCATCCAGATGCGGGGCTGTCCCATTTGAAAAACAAGCAACACACTTGCCATTGCAACTACCGCTGCAATAGAAACAACAAACAGCATCCATTTAACACCTTTTATTTTAAAAATTTCAGCTAAAGGATCATTCACACCTAACAAACTGTAAGAAGCCATGCCTGTAAGTACCAGGCAAAGAATAATAAATACAACCGTGCAAATTATTAACGAGTAAATCATTCCGCGCGGCAAATCTCTCTGAGGATTTTCGCATTCTTCGGCAAGCGTGGAAACAGCATCAAATCCGATATAAGCAAAGAATACTCCCGAAACAGCGCCCATTACTCCACTGAATCCGTTCGGCATAAACGGAGTCCAGTTATCTATATTGATATAAAAAATTCCAACTAAAATAACCAAAGCGATAATAATTAATTTAATAATCACCATCGCATTACTTATGTTGCGCGACTCTTTGGTGCCAATGTAAACGAGTGCTGTAATAATTGCGTTAATAATAACGGCGGGTAAATCAAAAATTACTTTTAAGCCGCCGATTTCCGGTGCAGCAGCCCAGGCAAGAAAACCTTCTGAGCCTGTTTTGTTATCAAGGAAGGCAACATGCGCTTCTGAATAATTTATGCTTAGCCATTCGGGAATATGCGCGCCCATTCCATCGAGCAAATTCGTGAAGTATCCGCTCCATGAGAAAGCGATGTAAATATTTCCGATAGAATATTCCATTAAAAGCGCCCAACCGATTATCCAGGCAAACAATTCTCCGAATGAAACGTATGCATAAGTATAAGCACTACCCGAAACAGGCACACGGCTTGCAAACTCCGCATAACAAAGCGCGGTAAAACCACATGCCACAGCACAAATCAAATAAAGAAAAATAACTCCCGGGCCTCCCGAAAAACAAGCATTACCAATAGCACTGAAAGTTCCGCCGCCGATAATTGCCGCTATCCCGAAAAAAGTAAGGTCGCGTACACGTAACACCTTATGCAAAGTATGTTGCTCCGCAGAGGGGTCACCATGCTTAAGGACTTCATCAGCTGATTTTTTTCTGAACAGGGAATTAAAACTCATTAGCCTGGCAAAAGTATAAATTATGGTTTATGTTTATCAGAAAATATTTTAATCTTATTACTATCAAAAATAATAATGCCACATAAGAGTATAAATGGCATAACCGGCACTTTGTACCTTACAATAGCTCCCGCAACCGGAGTTGTGTAACCTATAAGGAACAAAATGGTAATGGAAAGGAAAAAACAAAGAGAAAATAAATTTTTATTCATCCCCGTACGGCACCACCCGGTACAGATAATGAGGAATAAAAGTATCATGGCATTCTCTATGGCTGAAAATCTTTCAAAAAATGATTTTGCTGTTGTAAAGCCCGGCTTGCAAAGACTGTTGTAAAGAGCAGAAGGAGCTGTTTTAAACAAAGAAGAATAGCTTGGCTGAAGTTGTTCCATATCTATTGTGCTTCCTGCCAATGGCAAATCCCAAACAAGTTTGTAAACGGAAGTATCGGTACTGTTATTTACAAAAATCGTATCGTTCAGGTTTTCGTTTTTCCAATACATGTAACTGCTTCCCTGTTTAATTTTAAAAGTATTTTCTGAAAGTGTATCCAAAAATATTTTTTTATCGGGAGAAACTCGGGCAAACTCTTTTCCGTTTTGCAAAAAAACCCCGCCTTTAGAAACGGCAATAAAATCACGGTGTTTAAGAGATAAGGTATTCAGGACATTGTTGTCGCAACAAACGGAACTTATAAAAATACTCCCGAAAAAAACAAAAACATACAATCCGAGGTAGGTAAGAAAAGGTTTTGGTATTTTAAATTTATCCACCAATAAGAAACAAGCCATTGCCGGGCCTGCGGCAATAAGCCAATACGTTTTATTAATAAGCAAAAGAAAAACCGAAAGGCATAACATGAAAATATTTACCAGCAGCTTTTTTTTATGAATGAAGACATTGAAGAAAGAATAAAACAAAAAGCCCAAAGCAAAAAGCAAAATCCCTTCCTTTAAAACACCCGAGCCCCAGAATAAAACAGATGGAGTTAAAAATATAACCAGGAATAAGATTTTTTTCTTAGAAGGCAAATAATCCACAAAGGTGTTGTACAAAGCCATTAAACCGGCCAGGGAAATAAAACACATCAGTACTGTATGAACATGAAAACTTCCGAAAGCGAAAAGCATTACAATGGCATTGAAGCGGATCATGGTGTGATTATCGTTATAAGTGCCGAAATCGTATTGGCGGTACCAATGGTTCATTTGCCTGTAATACGTTTCATCAAAGTATTGGCTGTCGTTTGAGAAACCAAAAACCATTTTCAGGTAATCGCTGTAATTATGTTTTTCAAAAGCAGAAAACATAATTTTAGCATCGTCGTAATATTTAAAAATATCAGCGCTTTTCCTGTCGGGATAATAACGTGTGTACACCCAATAAAGTGCAAAGCCGCAGGAAACCTTTAACAAAAAAACTAAATTTATTGCATTAATTTTTTCATTGGCAAAAAAATCATTTTTGAAAAAAGGAAGTTTGTAAATGACAAACAAAAGAAGTATAATAAGTATAGCAGCGGTAATCATATACTTTTCTCCGAATAAATATTTTCGTGTTTAATTTCCATCCACAGTTCCGGTTTCTTTATCAGGTAAAAACCAAATTGCTCATATAATTTATGAGCATCACGGGTTCCCAAACAAAATCTTCTCAATCCCTGTAATTGCGGGTGAGAAAAAACTTCCTTCATTAAAATTTTTGAAAGCCCTTTGCCCCGATGTTCTTCAAGAATAAAAACGTCTCCCAGATAGGCAAAAGTGGCGAAATCAGATATTACCCTTGCAAATCCAATAAGCTTTTCTTTGTAATACACTCCGAAGCAAAGTGAATTTTCTATTGAGTATTTTACAATTTCTACAGGAATATTTTTTGCCCAATAGCTATTAGACAAAAAATCATGTATAACTTTTATATCCAGTTTGTTTTTATCGGTGGAGATAGTATATCCTTCGGGCAAATTCATCATTCAATATTTGAAACTACGGCTAAACGTTTTTTATCGGGACTGAAAGCGAATCTTGTTATTTTTTTCACTCCGTAAGAAGAGAAATCGGCCACTTCCGCCCAAACTTTCGTTTCGGTACTGTAATGCAACAATTTACTTCCCTCAGATTTTACCATTCCTAAATCCGGAAGCCAAACATAATCCTGGTTTTCGGGTTTATCCACGGCATATACCTGTGCCTTTTTTGTATGAATATCAAAAAAATAAATGAAATTCTCTTTCTCTTCGTGTATCACATAAAAAAAGGTGGTGTTATTTACTTTTTTAAATGAACGGGTCGGATGATTACACAACCAATTATCTTCACCCGTTTTTAAATTTAAAACGCGTAACGAATGTGGATTGGTGAGTTTATAATATAAAATGCTGTCTTTACCCAACCAGGCGTAATACCCGATTGAATCTGTATTTTCGGTAAGGCAAGATTTTATATCCGTTTTCCTTATGTCATACAGCCAAATACGCTGGGCAGAATCTTTTTCAACAACTACACACGACATATACCTGCCATCAGGTGCCAGCATAGGCGAATATTCGCTGGTTTGAATAAATGTTTCAGGCTTTATTTCTTTTGATTTAAAGGTATATTGCCAAATATGTATTTTTTTAGCGGAATCGGGGCCGGAAGAAAACAAAATAGTTTTTCCATCGGGCATAAAAAAAGGTTGATTGTCATAACCTTTACGATTGGTTATGTTTTCGGTCTTTTCAACTTTTATCAGTTTGTTTGTTATTTCAATATCCGCGAGAAAAATTTCTGTTTCCGGCAACTGGGCAAACGCACAGCTAAAAGCAAGAAAAGGAATTATGTACAACAATTTTCTCATGCCAATACTTTTAAACTGATTTTTGAAAAGATAAAAGCAATTACAAAACCCCATATTGCGCCGCCCGCTATATCCAGTGGGTAATGAACCCCGAGATAAATGCGCGTATAGCCAATAAATATGGCCCAGGTAAATAAACTGATGTACACTATTTTTTTTGCGGGTTTTAGCAGGAAAAATAAAAAGAAGGCCAGGGCAAACACGTTTGAGCTGTGATTGGAAATAAAACCATATTCCCCTCCGCGTTTTTCATCTACTATATGTACTTTATCTTTAATTTCAATATTGTGACTCGGACGGTAACGTTTCACCGATTTTTTAATAAGATTGGCACCCTGATCAGACGTAAAAATAAGGGCGGCAATTAAAATGGCTATTGAAAGTACCTTTTTCCCGTACTTTTTACAGAGGAGATAAAGCCACCATAAAAAAAGAGGTATCCACACCCATAATTCGGTAAGATAGGGCATAATGGCGTCGCAAAAACTACAATGAAAACCATTTAAAAACAGAAAAAGTTCCCTATCAATATGTTTTAAAAACTCCATTTATTTAAAGGCCTGAAATTAGGGTTTTTCCGATGTATAAAAAATATTATCTTTGCCGCCCTAAATGGTGGTTAATGCCTTTAAACAACCTTAGAAATTTGGCGTGGTAGCTCATTTGGTTAGAGCACAGGATTCATAACCCTGAGGTGGAGAGTTCAAATCTCTCCCACGCTACCATCGGAAAGCCCAGTAAATACTGGGCTTTCGGCGTTTTTGGGAAATTTTATTATTTTCGGAAATCGTCTGGAGTACGGTTTTGGAGGAAATATGCGCTTTTAAAAAAGGGGTATATTTACATTTGAACAAATATATTAACCGGATAAAATTAACGAACCTGCGTGATTAAGAAAATAACATTTGCTGCACTTGCTTTGTTTTATTCCCTGTCTTCTTTTAGTTGGGAAAAACAGGGGCATTTGATTACCGGTGATATTGCATTGATGGTTACTAAGAAATCAATTCAGGATTCCGTTAATAAATATCTTGACGGCATGAAGTGTGGAGAAGCTGCGTGTTGGATGGATGAAGTAAGAAGCGACCATAGTTTTGATTACATGAAAACATGGCATTACGTAAATGTTGAAAAAGATAAAACCTATGTTAAAACAGAAGAAAAAAATGTAATTAGTGAATTAGAATACATTATTGACCAACTTACTAATCATAGAAAAGAATTATCTCCTGATGGAATAGCAATGGATATAAAAATATTATTTCATTTAATTGGTGATATGCACCAACCCTTACACGTTGGATACGGAGAAGATAAAGGCGGTAACACGTTTAATGTTGATTTTTTAGGCAGAGAAACTAATTTGCATAAAGTTTGGGACATGGAGATTATTCATGAGAAAAAAATAACTACTGCCAGTCTTGAAGAACAATATAAAAGCATTACAGCCGCTCAATTAAAAAAAATACAAAAGATAAATGTTGTAGAATGGATGAATGAAGGTCGGGCTTTATTACCAAAGGTATATGATTTTAAAAGTGATATTATAACGCAGGAGTATATAGATAAGAATGTGGAAATTATTAAAGAGCGACTTCTTTATAGCGGAATAAGAATTTCTGCCGTTCTAAATAGTATTTTTTCTAAATAAACAGGGATGGATTTCATCAATCTGTAATATGAAACCACTATAAAAAAGAAATCTAAGTTAAGCGGTTTCGTAACTGATTAAGTAAATTCATTAAATAATAGTATTAAAAGATAATTTCTCTTTTCATTTTTCGTTTCTTTTAGGCTTATTTTTTCCGAATGCTTCCCAACCTGGGAAGCATTCTTTTTTATGCGTATAGTTTTGCTTTGTGATACGCAAGAACTCTCCTATTTATAAGCGACGAGAATATCAAGTCTTGGCCCATAATGGGCCATAGGCGTTGGCAACTATACATGCCTATGGGTTTCAGAGGCTTATATGCTTGCAAATAATTCTTAAAAACTGATACGGCTCTGGTATATCGGTTAAATTCAAGGGAAGCTCTTTATGAAGCAAAAAGAATAGAAAAATTGTGATGAAAGAAAACGAAATAAAAATTAATGCTGAGGCAAGTCAGACAGAAAAATGAAAATTTTATCGTTAAAACAAGTAGGCGGAATTCTTGGATATAGCGATTTAAGATCGGTTCGGAAGTGGTGTAAATCTAATTCTTTATTCATTATCAAGCAGGGGAAAAGTGAAGTAGTTCCGGAAGCCGGCTTTAGAGAAGCCTTTGACAAGCCGCTTATCGCAGACCTTCAAAAAAGGTTTGGCTCCGAATGGCAGGCAATTTATCAATCCTTCTTAAATGGAGAGATTCCGAATGTGACGGAGCTGAAAGTAATTCATAGCCGAGAAAAGCAAGCCTATGAACCCAAGCACGAAATAATATCTAAATACTTATCAAAGTATGAGAAATCTAACGTTGCCTAAGAAAGAAAGACCAGCAGGGTTGTTTTTGTATTGCAATACTTGCAAACATCATTATTCAGATCATAAAAAGGTGAAATGTAAATGCCGTGAATTAGTATATAAGGCAATTATCCATGTACCAGGCACGAAGAACAGCAGAAAGTGCGATGTCTTTGGAACTGGCAGCTTCGAGGAAGCTGTATTACAGCTTGGCGCATTTAAAAAGGAGTTAAAAAACAACTCGTACCAGAATATACCAATAAAGAAAGAGGAGAACATTCCGGCCAGGTTGATAGAATGTTTTGCATACTATATGGGCTACCTGAACAACATTGGTGTTCCCATGCATAAGCAAAAGAAGCGTGATAAAAGGTATATTTCCAAAATTGATCTGCTTTTCGAGCAATACAAAAATGCTCTTGAAATTAACGGAATAGATTGGAAAATTTTAAAGTTCACCGAAGTTAATGATGATATGGTAGGCTTTGTCCATGATTATTTTTTGGAAACTCTGAAACTGGCAAATAAGACCTACAATAATAACATGGCACTGCTAAGTGCTTTCACAACTCATGTTATTATGAAATTTCAATTAGATTATCGCAATCCTTTCTTGGGTATTCCTGACAGAATAGTTAATCCTAAAACTGAATCGGTAAGAGAAAATGAATTTGAAAAACTGCTGCAACTGGTGAATCCGGAAAATGGTGTAGTATGGGAAACTGTCAGCACTCTTAAAAATCCGAAAAAGAAAATGCTTTACAGGCCGTGGCTGAAATCTGCCTACTGCTTTGGGTTGTATACGGGTGGGCGAAGTGAAGATTTAGTAGAGGCAAAGTGGTCGGATATTATTCTGACTGAAAAAGGAGAATTTGACACGATAAAGGTTGTGGATAATAAAATAGATAAAGCCAACAGCCATAGAACAAGTGAAAAGGAAAGATTTTATAAATATTTCGCGATTACTAAAGAGTTAAGTGAATTGTTAGTTGAAATGGGATATGAGAAATATAAAGGAACAGATAAATATATTATTGCTCCGGAGGAATCAGTGCAGAGATCGCATGTTGCTGTTCTTATTAGTAAATCGTTTTCGCACTATTATAAACAACTAAATACGGGGAAGCAGGTTTCCTTTAAGCATTTAAGAAAAGCATTTATGACAAGTGCGTTATTGGAATTCGGAGAAGCTTCCAGTGCGCTCACAAACCACGCGACTATTAATATGACCAATAAGCATTATCATGATAAAGAGGTAACAAGAGAGGAGGCAAAACAAAATTTCTCGGTGTTTAAAAAGAAGGCCAATTAACAAATTTCCCCACTCCATTTCCCCACTCCAAGAGGAAAGTTGGGGAGGACAAAAAACAAAAAACCCTTGAAGGACAAGCCTTTCAAGGGTTTTTTCTTTCGCGGAGACTGAGAGATTCGAACTCTCGATACAGTTACCCGTATACAACCTTTCCAGGGTTGCTCCTTCAGCCACTCGGACAAGTCTCCTTTTTTGAAGGAGTGCAAATTTATAAATTATATCGGAAGTAGAGGATATAAAAACCCCCGTTTAATTACTGGATTTTTTCATTCTCAAGAAAGGTTATCAGTTAAGCGTCTGTACAATTACAAAACAACCACAGGCAATTGTCCAGAAAACTATAGTAGCCCAAAAAACAGTAACATGAATATTAATGGGGTCTCCCTCTGTGTTTTTACCTGTAAGTCTTGCTACTAATGCTTTCATACCAAATTGGTTTAATCCTGTGCTATAAAATTAAAAAGAAAGCATTGAAATTTTCGGTTTCAGAGCAAGAAGTTATTAAGAGAAATTAAAAATACGTGTTTTAACGTAATTCGGAATTAAACGAGGTTTAATCTGCGCATAAGCTGTTCTTTATACAATCGGCCAATGGGTATGGTAAGGCCTTTAATATTCATATAAAGTGTATTCTCTTCAAGGGTTCTGATTTTATTTAAATTAACAATATACCCCCTGTGCACCCTTACAAAACTCCTGGCAGGAAGTTTCGTTTCAATGTTTTTCATTGAGGAGTGTACTACAAATTTCGCTTCACCTGCTACAAGGTTTATATAATCGGCATTGGCCTCGGCATAATCAATATCCTCCATCGATACTCTTTGTAGTCTGCCTTTATGCCTTACAAAAATAAACTCGGCATTTTGAGAATCTACTTTAAAATTATTTTCAGCGTTACGGGCTTTATCAATCGCTTTAATAAAGCGGTCGTAATTGATCGGCTTTACAATGTAATCGGTAACATTATTGTCAAAAGCATCGGCGGCGTAATCTTTCTTGCTGCTAACAATAATTACCTGGGGTATATCTTTAAATGTGTTTAAAAAATCAATGCCGCTTATTTCCGGCATCTCTACGTCAAGCAAAATAAGGTCGATGTTTTTTTCTTCTTTTAAAACTGTCATAGCATCACGGATATTGCTGCAGGACGCAACTAAATGAAGATTGTCGGTGCGTTCTACGCAAATTTTCAAAAGTTCTCTCGAAACTGAATCATCATCAACGATAATAACATTCATGGGAATAATATAATTTTAAATAAAAGTAAGGATTTAAAAGCTACTTATAAAGTTTTTTATGCACAAGCTGTTAATTAACCCCATTTTCTTAAGCCAGTTTAATCATTTTAGTACTTTTAAACCGTGAAAGCAATTGTTTTTTACATATCATTACCCTTTTTATACCTCTTATCTTTATTGCCATTTTGGCTCTTTTACGGCGTAGCCGATTTTTTTTATATACTTCTTTTTTATGTAACAGGCTACCGCAAAAAAG
>Ga0210400_10000438_pt1 | contig 46783 bp, 38 predicted proteins | sample IncBWH26MmetaG_FD_155456 | JGI IMG/M metagenome (GOLD analysis project Ga0210400, IMG submission 155456) | Forest soil microbial communities from Barre Woods Harvard Forest LTER site, Petersham, Massachusetts, United States - Inc-BW-H-26-M | ecosystem: Environmental > Terrestrial > Soil >... | reverse complement strand
CCCATGTACCGGCACGATCCCGCCGCCACCATCAATCTTGCCGGAATTCTGTTCGGACTCGGCTGCCTTACCGTCGCCCTTTTGGTTTCAGGCGCCTATTACATATACACCGCGCCTGCGATCCAAACCTGGATCGCGGCTATTCCCGCGCTGTTCGGATGGTTCTATGTGCGGTCTCGATTCGCCGCGCAGCCCGTGCCGCATCACCCGTCCCCCCGGCAGTTCCTGGCCGAATTGCGAAGCCCTGGAGCCGTGTTATTCAGCCTCCTGCTCTTCTTTCAATTTGGAAACGAGTGGGCCATCGCCGGATGGTTGCCGTTGTTCCTCAGCCAGCGTCTGGGCATCAGTCCGGCGACGTCGCTGATGATGCTCGCCCTATACTGGGCCGCCTTGCTGGTGGGCCGCGTAGCCGCCCAAGCGGTGATGCCGCGGGTCAGCCATACGCGATTGTTGTTATTGAGCGTACTCGCCGCTATGTTCGGATGCCTGGTATTGCTCTCCACCGACAACCGCTTCGGCGCCGTGAGCGGAATCCTGCTGCTGGGTGGCGCTTTCGCGCCCATCTACCCGCTGGTCGTCGAGAAAATCGGCCACCGCTTCCCGTACTACCACCCAGGCTTCTATAACGGAATCTTTTCCTTCGCCATGGCCGCGGGAATGCTCGCGCCGTGCACGCTGGGATATTTCGCATCGTACTGGGGCGTGCGCGTGGTGATGGGATTGCCGCTGGCCGGATCAGCCGTCGTCTTCGTACTACTGATGCTCATTTCCCTCGAAGCCCGACTAAGCACTCCCGCAAAATAAAATTCGCGTTCATTCGCGTCCATTCGCGGCCGAAATTCGAAACCGCAAAAACTGTGGATCGCTCCAGTCCCAATTCCGTTCCGGATGTTGGTCGATGTTGGCCGGGTCGACGTTCCAGCGATACACCGCCAGCGACCATCCTCCCCGTAAATGTATCCCGACGCTCACCAGCGCCAGCGCCACAAAAGCCACCCGAGCCACCGACCGCAAGCTCTCCCACCGCTCTAAATATGGAATCAGAAACAGCACGAAAATCGGCGTGATGTCGGTGAAAAAGCGTGGACCGTAACAATGTCCCGCCCACCAGTTCGAAATGTAGGCCGCCACTGCCATCCAATGCGCCACCGCCAGAGCGGTCAGCCACGGCGCGAGCGGCGTGTTCCATTTCTGTCGGAGCATGCTCCACACCGCGAACAGAAATATCGGCGTGAATGCCAGTAGCCCACGTCCCGGACTGATCAGGTCCCCAGCCAGCCCAACGCCCCACCGCGACCAGTATTGCGGCAGGAATCCGGAGAGGTCGGAATGATAGTAGGGCGACAATATCGCGTGATAAACGGAAAAATTGTAGACGAGAAACACCGCCGCCACCGGCGCCGCAGCCAGCAGATATTTCCAGAGATAACGGCGGTGCCGCCACGCGACGTAGGCCGTAAACACGATCACGAACAACGCGTCGGTGGGACGCACCGTATACGATAACGCGACCGGCAGGCCCGCCCAGCCGGCCAACTCCGGCCTTTGTTCGGCGCGCAACAAGAGATAAATGATGATCGTCAGCAGCAGCATGGACGGCGTGTGCTGCCACACCGCCCGCCCCGCCGTACTGTAAGCCGAAGTCCCCAGCGCGAACAGCAGCGCGAGCCACACCGCGCGATTCACGGGTAGAAAGATCCGTCCGATCGAAAACATCATGACCGCCGCCGCCGCCAGCAGCGCCGATGCGACCTCCATCTCTATAACCGGATGAGCCTGATCGAAATCATCCGCCAGGAATCCCTGAATGACCGGCTGAGAACTATGAAAACCGCCGATCACCGGATGGAGTAGATGCATCACCCCCACGGCGACAACGATAAGCGGGCTCGTCAGCACCGGCCCCCCGATCGGATAGCCGTTGTACCAGTGCCCTTGGCACGTGTCCGTACGCAGCGCCGTGGCGTGTCCTTGTGCGTCCACGCACTCCATGCCGTAAAAGCCGCTTTCGCGCAGCGGTCCCTTGTACTCGTCCAGATTGGTGACGCCGTGATGCCACAGGCTCATGGCGATGTACACCGTCCAGCGCGAATCGAACGAGGTGCCGATCGCGCTCAGACCGGAGAAAAAGTACACGCCCAGGAACAACAACAGCGCGACTTTGTGAGATCCTCGAAACATAAGATGCGGCTCGCGTCGATATTGCTGGTCGTAGCAAAGCTTACCGCTACAGATCTGGAGCATCGCATTGATCTGCTCGCCGAATCAAGTGGACCCGTCGGCCGCGGCTTCGCCGGTATCCACGTAGTGGACCTCGCCACCGGCAAAACCATCTACCGCCGCAATGAAGACCGCCTGTTCCTGCCCGCTTCGAACGCCAAGCTTTTCACGACGGCTCTTGCTCTGTTGCGCCTCAGTCCGGACCATCGGTTCACCACCCAGATTGTCCGCGACGGCAACGATCTGGTTCTGACCGGCGGAGGCGATCCGTCGCTTTCCGGCCGCGTTTTCCCGTATCGAAAGGACGCTCCCATGGGGCCTTCGCTTAAAACCATCGAAGATCTGGCCGACCAGGTCGTGGCGACCGGCGTCCGCCACATCGATGGCGACGTCGCCGGCGACGATCGTCTGTACCCCTGGGCTCCCTACGCCCCAAGCTGGACCCAGGACGACGCCCTGCGCGAGTTCGGCGCACCGGTCAGCGCTCTCTCGGTGAACGATAACGCCATCGCGCTGTTCGTCCGACCCGCGGCGCGCCCAGGCGATCCCGCCGAGTTGTCGCTCGATCCGGCGCTCGAATACTACGCCATCGATAACCGCATCGCCACCGTGGCCCGAGGCAGTGAAGCGAAAATCCGCATCGCACGCCAGCCCGGCTCGCGCCAGTTGCTGATCTGGGGCAGCATTCCCGCCGGACACGCGCCCATCGTAGAAGCTCTGGCCATTGACGACCCGGCGCTGTACGCTGCGTGTGCTCTGTACGACGCGCTCACCCGGCGTGGAATTGCCATCTCTGGAAATCCCGTCGTGCGTCATCGCCTTGCCACCGATGACTACGAACCCCCGCCAGGAACCGTTCTCGCCACGCGCACTTCCCCGCCGTTGGCCCAGTTGCTGCAAACCATGGATAAAGTCAGCCAGAATCTTTTCGCCGAGCTGATGCTGCGCGAGGTTGGCCGCGTCTCGCGCCATCAGGGGACCCGCGAAGCCGGCCTCGAAGAACTGGACGCCTTGCTCGCCGAACTGGGCGCTCCCAAGGACGAAGCGCGCCTCGAAGACGGCTCGGGACTCTCCCGCAACGCCATGATTACCCCGCGCCTCATGACCCGCCTGCTGGTGTTCATGCACGCATCCAAGTTCCGTGAAGACTGGCTATCCCTGCTCCCCATCGGCGGCGAAGACGGGACGCTCAAACATCGCTTGTGTTGCATGGCCGATGGCAAAGGGATCCGCGCCAAAACCGGATCGCTCAGCCGCGCCCTGGCGCTCTCCGGATACGCCGACAGCAAGACTCATGGACGTCTGGCGTTTTCCATCCTCGTCAACGATTTTTCCGCGCCGCAAGCCGAAGTCCGCGCCTGGATTGATAAGATAGCTACAGCCCTTCTGGAGTAGAACATGCCCATCTTTGAATACCTCTGTGACGACTGCGGAACCAAGTTCGAAAAGCTGGTTCGCCGCGACGATAAGGTCCTGTGCCCCCAGTGTGGCGAAAGCCACCTGACTCCTCAGTTCTCGACCTTCGCCGCAAAGTCGGCACAATCGACCATGCCCTCCTGTCCGGGCGGGATGTGCCGCACTCCAGATCTGTGCGGCCGCAACTAGAAGCTTCAGCAGCGCCGGCTTTAGCCGTCCTTCAGGATCCGGTCGCTGTCGCTCGCGGTTCTGTGCCGCCATCGACAATCAGAGTGTTCGAACCGAGCCGCGAGCGACAGCGACCGGGTCCCGCCGTTTTCCGCACGCTCTCCATCGATTTGTGACACGTGACACATCCACTCGCTCGCTTCGGTCGCGACTAATAGTAGGCGTTAGCTGCGCCCTGAGCCGCGACCACAGGGAGCAGTCGATACTGAGTTCCTCGCAGCCTCAAAAACGTGCTCCAAGACTCGCGGCTTAAATTCAGAAATCGTCTAGCAAAGCGTTTTTTCAAAAAGATAAACGCATCTCCCCATTCAACAATCCGCTCATTGTGCCGAAGAGCCAGTAGAGAGGAACCGCATCGTTGCGCGAACGGCATTTGAATTCCGGGCAGGCAAGGTTGTTGGTCGTCGACGACGACCCACACACCCGCGCACTTCTCTTAGACCGCCTCGAAGGACAGGGCTACACCGTCGACGTGGCTGGTGATAGCGCGGATGCCCTTCAAAAGATTCAGAAGGCCCAATACGACCTGGTCCTGCTCGAACAGATCATGCCGGGAATGAGCGGACTCGACCTGCTCCACTTGCTCCGCGCCACCTACTCCCCCAGCGATTTGCCCGTCATCATGGTCACCGCAGTGGACCATAGCCAGCCCGTGGCGGACGCTCTCAATGGCGGTGCGAACGACTATGTGGCCAAGCCTGTCGACATGCATGCGGTAGTGAGCCGGATCCAGGCGCAGCTTCTGCGAGTCAAATCCGACCGCCGCACCCGCGAAAGTGAACTGCGTCGCGATCCGGTCACCGGCTTGGGCAACCGCCTGCTCCTGCTGGAGCGAATATCCCAATACATCGCTGCCCGAAGCCAGCCTCCGGCCCTTCTGCTGCTCGACCTGGATGGCTTGAAAACGGCCAACGACAGCTATGGTCGCGACGCTGGCGATCGGCTTCTGGTGGAGGTCGCCTCGCGCCTCCTCAACGTCGTCCCGGACACCGCCACCGTTTCGCGAATCGGTGGGGACGATTTCACGGTACTGCTGGCCGAGCCCGTCTCCGGCAGTTCCCCCGAGGAACTGGCTGAAAGGATTCTTGCCGCCCTAGCCATTCCAGTGCTAATGGATGGGCGAAAAATCACCATCGGCGGCAGCATCGGAATCGTGGCGGAAACACTCGGCGCCGCCGAAGATCTGCTGCGTAACGCGGATCTGGCCATGGATCGCGCCAAAGAACTCGGAAAGAATCGATGGGCCCTCTTCGAGCCGGAAATGCGCGACCGCTCAGAAATCCGTGCGTTGCTGATCCGCGATCTGCGGCATGCCGCCGAATCCGGACAACTGGTGGACGTCTACCAGCCCAAAGTCGCCTTGAGAACCCGCCGGATCGTCGGATTCGAAGCCCTGCTGCGCTGGCGTCACCCCCAGCGCGGATTGCTGGCGCCGGCTGACTTCATCCCCCTGGCCGAGGAAACTGGCCTGATCGTCCCCATCGGCGAGTGGATCTTGCGTCAAGCGTGCCGCCAGCTCAAAACGTGGCAGCACGAGTTTCCCATGACTCCGCCCCTCACCATGAACGTGAATCTTTCTGCTACGCAACTGGGCGACCCGCGGCTCATTGAACACGTCCGCAACATCCTGGCTGAGACTGGCATTGCGCCGGAAACCCTCAACCTGGAATTGACCGAAACCGCGCTCGTGCGCGAGCTCGATTGCGCTGAAGTTGTTCTCGCCCAATTGCAGGCCATGCACATCGGCCTCAAACTGGACGACTTCGGCACCGGCTATTCGTCGCTCACCTACCTGCGGGCGCTGCACTTCGATTCGATCAAGATCGACCGCTCGTTTGTCGCCAAGATGATGTCGGACCCCGAATCGCACATCATCGTCGAGACCATCCTCAAACTCGCGCAAGCCCTGGAGATGACCGTGATCGCCGAAGGGATCGAACAAGAGCCGCAGATCGGCGAGCTCCTTCGTCTCGGTTGCGAAGTCGGCCAAGGCTTCTATTTCTCCCGCCCGGTCGAGGCCGAATTCGCCGAACAGCAACTACGCGCCATCGTCGCCTAGCACGCACTCAAACCGTCAGAAATCTTCACATGCTTGAGGCGCGACAGTTATGGAGCGCGTTGCTCCAACTCTGCACCGAACCGCGAACGCAGTGAGCGGGTATTACATATGGCGTGATCGTCATCGTGATAGGACTCAGCAAGTGGGGCAGGTCCCCGACCTGCCGCGCGAGTTTTTGCAGCAACCCGGTTACGTTATAATCGCCGGCAGAGAAAGGCGGTTCCATGAAACATGTCATCTTGGGCCTAATGCTGATCGCATGTCTTCCACTCTTCCCTCAGGATCGTCCGGCCGCGATTCCCCAAGGCTTCACGGTATTTCGCATACGTGACGGATTTCGAGTGAGCGCGGACGGAGGACGAACCGTCGACGCGATCGCGACCAGCATAGAGGCTCTCAACCCCTCGCACGTGGTTCGACTTAAGGGAGGCGTTGCGATCACCATCAACGGCATGGAACTCCGCGCCGATGAGGTGGACTATCACTGGGATACCGGCGAGCTTGAACCGTACGGCAATGTGCACGTGAAGCCGCCTGCCCAATAACTAAAACCGTCATGGGACGTACTGCCGTACGCTCCACAGCCGCTTTTGCCCCCGATACTACACTAAAAAATAAATGACATATGACGTGATCGTCATCGGGAAGCGGTCCTGGTGGCTACTACGCCTCCCGTGGCGCACGCACTCGTGCGTGCCGTGTCGACACTGATGTCGACACCTCTTGACATTTCGCAGACAGCCCACTCGTGTTCTAACTTGGCGTCTTTGGCGCCTTGGAGTCTTTGCGTGAATCCGAGAGTCCAGCCGCTTTTGCCCCCGATGCTACACTAAAAAATAAATGACATATGACGTGATCGTCATCGGGAGCGGTCCTGGTGGCTACTCGGCGGCCGTTCGAGCGGGTCAGTACGGTCTCAAGACAGCGATTGTTGAAAAAGACCCCAAATTGGGCGGCACCTGCCTCCATGTCGGATGCATTCCTGCCAAGGCCTTCCTCCACGCCGCCGAGGTCTGGGAGCGCTTCCAGCACCCCGAAGAAGACGGCATCCATTGCGACAATCCCCGGCTCGATTTCCCGCTGGTCAGCGATCGCAAAAACAAGATCGTCGCCAAGCACGCCAAGGGCGTCGAGTTCCTGATGAAGAAGAACAAGGTCGACTGGATCAAGGGCCGCGCACGCCTGGCCGGCACCGGCCGCGTCGAAGTCACCGGCGAGCAGGGCACCCAAATCCTCGAGACCCAGAACATCGTCATCGCCACCGGTTCCGAAGCCCGTATGCTTCCCGGTCTGCAACCCGATCCGCAGCGTATTCTCACCAATATCGAAATCCTCAACTTGAGAGAAGTCCCCAAATCCATGGGGATCATAGGCGGGGGCGCGGTCGGCGTCGAATTCGCGTCCGCCTTCCATCGCTTCGGAACCAAAGTCACTGTGTTCGAGATGCTCCCACGCATCGTGCCGCTCGAAGACGAAGAAATTTCCAAAGAACTCGAACGCCTGTTCAAGAAAAGCGGTATGCGTGTCGAAACCGGCGCGCGCGTCGAAAACGTCCAGAAGCACGACGGCGGCGTTCGATTCTCGGCGACGTTCTCTAACGGCAAACAGGAAAACTTCGATGTCGAGACCTTGCTGGTCGCCGTAGGACGCAAAGCCCTGATCGACAATATCGGCCTGGAAGGTACCAAGGTCCAAATCGAGCGCGGCTTCATCAAAGTCGACGAATACCAGCGCACCGGCGAGCCCGGCGTTTACGCTATCGGCGACGTCGTGCTCGGCACCCCGCTGCTGGCGCATGTTGCGACCGCCGAAGGCATGGTCGCCATGGCGCACATTGCGGGTAAGCCGGTGACGCCGATCAATAAAAATCGGATCCCCAACGCGACCTATACCGAACCCGGCATCGGCAGCGTCGGCCTCACCGAAGCGCAGGCGCGCGCCGCCGGCCGCAAAGTCAAAATCGGAAAATTCCCGTTCATGGCCGACAGCAAAGCCAGCATCCTGGGCCGTCACGACGGATTCGTCAAAGTGGTCGCCGATGAGGAATACGGCGAAATCCTGGGCGTCCACATCATCGGACCGGAAGGGTTCGAGCTGATCACCGAAGCCGTCGCGGCCATGAACGCCGAAGCGACGATCGAAACCATGATGAACACCATCCACGCGCATCCGACGCTGTATGAAGCGGTGGGTGAGGCGTTCAACGCAGTGTACGGAATGGCGATTAATGCTTAGTACAGCAGTTGCGGAATCCTGCGTCGTCACCAATCTCGGGAACATGCGCTATGCCGACGCGTTCGAGCTGCAACAGTCTTTAGTCGAAAAGCGCAAGCGCGGCGAGATCGCCGACCAGCTTCTTTTCGTCGAACATCCGCACGTCGTCACCATGGGCCGCAACGGCCACGATGCGAACCTTCTTGCGTCGCCCGAACTGCTGGAACGAGCAGGGATCGAGTTTCATCGCACCGACCGCGGCGGCGATGTGACGTACCATGGACCCGGCCAGATCGTCGGTTACCCGATCTTCGATCTGCGTGAATGGAAACGGGATGTCGTCGCCTACGTGCGTGGCATCGAACAGGTGCTCATCGACGCCTTGGGTTCGTTCGGTATTTTTGCATATCGCGATCCCGGAGCGACCGGCGTCTGGACCGACCAGGGAAAGGTCGCCGCGATCGGTGTCCATATCAGCCGCTGGGTCACCTCGCATGGATTCGCGTTGAACGTCGATACGGATTTGAACTATTTCCAATACATCGTCCCGTGCGGATTGACCAAGCCGGTGACCTCGCTGCGGGCGCTCGGCTGCGCCGCGTCGCGGAATGAAGTCATAACAGCGCTCGAACGCAGTTTCGGACGCGTATTCAATAGAACCATGGAGAGATCATGATTGACGTCGTCATGCCCCAGATGGGGGAGAGTATTGTCGAAGGAACGCTGACCAAATGGTTGAAAAAAGCGGGCGATCGCGTGGAGCGCGACGAGCCGCTGTTCGAAATCTCGACCGACAAAGTGGACACCGAAATCCCCTCGCCCGTAGCGGGAACGCTGTCCGAGATCATGGTCGAGGAAGGCAAGACGGTCGGGATCAATACCGTGGTCGGACGGATCAGCGATGGCGCGAACGGCGCTGCAGCGCCTGCCGCACAACCCGTTGCCCAACCCGCCGCGCCCCCCACCACTCCTGCTCCAGCGCCTGCCGCTGCTGCTCCCACGCCACCGGCCCAGCCACAACCCGTGGCCGAACCTGTCGCCACCGTGGTCGAAGAAACCGCCGGACCGCTTTCCCCGCTGGTCCGCAAAATGGCGCGCGAAAACAATATCGATCTGAGCCGTGTCCGCGGAACCGGCGCCGGCGGCCGGATCACCAAACAGGACCTGGACACGTATCTGGCGTCCTCCTCGCAGCCGCCCGCTCCTCAGTCACAAGCCGCCCCTCAGCCGCAGGCTCCTCCTCCGCCACCACAGACCGCCGTCCAGCCGGTGGTGAACGTTCCGCCTCCGCCGCCTCCGTCAGCACCCCAGCCGCAAGCCCAGCAGATCACTTATTCCGCGGCAACCAAAGTCGAGCCGATGAGCATCATGCGGCAGAAGATTGCCGAGCACATGGTGTTCAGCCAGCGCACCTCGGCGCACGTCACCACGGTGCACAAAGTCGACATGACCCGCGTCGCCAAAATGCGCGATAAGGTCAAAGGAAATTTCCAGGCGCAATACGGATTCGGTCTGACCTTCCTGCCCTTCATTCTGCGCGCCGCCACCGCGGCAATACGCCAGTTCCCCATCCTGAACGGATCGATTGAAGGCACCAACATCATCTATCACCGCGACATCAATATGGGAATCGCGGTCGCGCTCGAAAACGGGCTGATTGTTCCCGTAATCCGCAACGCGGACGAGAAGAACATCGTCGGCTTGCAGCGCGCGATTGCCGATCTCGCCGCTCGGGCCCGTTCGCGCCAGCTCCGGCCCGACGAAGTGCAGGGCGGGACTTTCTCCGTCACCAACTTCGGCAGCTTCGGCAGCGTCTTTGCGACGCCGGTGATCAATCAGCCGCAGGTCGCGATTCTGGGCGTCGGTTCGGTTGAAAAGGAACCGGTGGTGGTCGAAGACGCCATCGCGATCCGCTCCATGTGCTACCTCGCCTTGACCTTCGATCATCGTTTGATCGATGGCGCCCTTGCCGATCAATTTACTGGTAAAGTAAAACAAGTACTCCAGGACTGGGCCGAAGAAGTGATGTAGAGTCGAGCCCTTCTGGCTGCAACCGAATTGGGATCTCCGGCGTCCAATGGGTAGGACCAGACCCGACGGCCTCCGTCCAAATCCTTAAGAAAACAAAGACGATCGCAAGCGCGGAGCCGTGAGCGTGGTTTGGCTATGTTGGCCCTAATGAACTCAAATGGAACGGTTTAACGAACACTTTTTGACAGATTTGTCGAGCGCCCCGCTCGCCGTAATGGACGAGTCGCCGGAGTTCGCCGAGGACGGTTTTCACGGCGCCGAGGACACTGCCGCGAACGTGCAGGAGTCCGTCTACACGGACGACCCGGTACGCGTGTACCTGCGGGAAATGGGATCGGTCTCCCTGCTCAACCGGCAGCGCGAAATCGAACTGGCCGTGCGCATGGAGCGAGGGACGCTGCGCGCCCGCAAAGCGCTGTCGCGCTCTCCCTTGGTTCAGACGATGGTGCGGGCCCTGTACGACGCTCCCCTCGACGATGTGGTGGAAGCCGGTGGACCCGATGCGGTCGCCAAAAAACGCGCCCGAAATAGGGCCATGCGGGCTTTCAACAAAGTAGTCGAGCTACATGACGACGTGGTTGCCTTGGAAAAGAAACTCGCTGCCACGCCTCAGCGGCAAGTGCGCGTCAAGGCGAGCCTCGCCAGCCAACTGGTCCGGCTGCGGGTGACGCTGGCGCAAGCCATTCGTCAGATTCCATTCCGCCCCAAGCAATGGAAGATTTTCGCCGGCGCGCTCGAAAGTGAACTGGCCAAGTCCAGCCGCGGCGGAAGCAAACTACTCCGGCGCACTCTCGAAAGAATGCGGCAAGGCGACGCCGAGGCCGAGACGGCCAAGCAGGCGCTGGTCGAGGCCAACCTGCGGCTGGTGGTCTCCATCGCCAAGAAATACGTGAACCACGGGCTGCACTTGCTGGACCTGATTCAGGAAGGCAACATCGGCCTGATGCGGGCCGCCGATAAGTTCGATTACCGGCTGGGCTACAAGTTCTCCACATACGCGACCTGGTGGATCCGGCAAGGAATCACCCGCGCCATTTCCGACCAGTCCCGCACCATTCGCGTCCCGGTCCACATGAACGAGATGCTCAACAAGTTTTACCGGGCATCGCGCGATTTGGAGAAGGAACTGGGCCATACGCCCACCAACGAAGAGATCGGACGCCGGATGGAAGTTCCTGCCGCGAAGGTTCAGGAATTGAAGGCCGTTTCGCGCGATCCGGTGTCGCTTGACACTCCCGTCGGCCGCGACGGCGAATCCACGCTAGGCGACTTGCTCGAAGACCGCTGGATCGGCTCGGTGACCGAATCCATGCTGGATGGTGACGTCCGCGAGGAAACCGCCGGCGTGCTGAAGTCCCTCTCCCCGAGCGAAGAACGGGTCATCCGGCTGCGCTTCGGGATCGGTTGCGATCGCGAACATACTCTGGAAGAGATCGCCCAGCGATTCGACCTGAGCCGCGAGCGGATTCGTCAGATCGAGGCCAAAGCCATCCGCCACCTGCGCGGACCCGAGACCGCACGGCGTCTCAGACCGCTGATGATGTCTACAAACTAAGAGACTTCCTGGTGCTGGTACTGTATCCACCCCCAAAAAGAGGGTGTACCAAAATAGGTCTGCCGCCACAAGGAACTAAGGGGCTTGCACGACTCCTGCTCTCTTTAACAGCCTAGTTAATACGGTACAAAACGCCGATGGTCTAAACGTACCTCATGTTACGAACGCCACCCGTGCGTAAGACCACGTTTTGGATGCCGGCGATTGTGTTGGCGCTCGCGGCAGGATTGTGCGTCCTCTGCGCCGCTCTGTGGACGCGGGGCGAGGTGAACCGTCCGCTGCGGGTCGGCTTTCAGAACTCGCCGCCCTATCATTTCCCGGATGTCAATGGAAACCCGACCGGCCCCACCGTCGACGTAGTGAAGGAAGCCGCCCGCCGCCGCAACATCCAGATCGAATGGAGATATTCGCCAGAGGGTCCCGAAAAGGCGCTCACTTCGGGCGCTGTGGACCTTTGGACCATCATCGGCGATCTGCCGGAGCGCCGTAAGTTCCTGTACGTGACCGCTCCGTGGGTCAAGATGACCTACCTGCTACTGTTCGCCGACCCAATCCAACTGAAGAGCGCCGGCGAGCTAACGGGCAAGACGCTGGCCGTCTCCAACATCAGCCTGGATAAACGCATCGCGCACGGCCAACTGGCTCACGCGACTCTGGTCGCCAAGCCGACCACTGCCGAGGTCATCGCCGCGGTATGTTCGGGCGAGGTGCAGGTGGGCCTGGTCGCCCAAAGCTCGCTGCTCGATACACGCTCATCGGGCTGCCCGCAGCGGCCGCTGAGAGCTATTCCTGTCGAAGGAGCCACGTTCTGGTTCGGCATCGGCGCGAACAAGAATCTGGCGCTTGCGCGAACGGCCGCGGATCGTATCCGCGACGAGATCGGCGCAATGGCCAACGATGGCAGTCTGGCCGGCATCGACTTTCGCTGGCACACCAGCATCGGCACGGAAGCCAGCACCATCTTCCAATACCGGCGCGTGCGTTTCTATTCTTTCCTGTTGTTGACCGCCTTCGCGGTCCTCATGGCTGCGCTAATCGCCACGTATTGGCTGATGCGCCGGCTGCGCGCCGCGCAAAAGCTGGCCGAAGCAGCCAGCCAGGCCAAAGGCGATTTTCTGGCCAACATGTCTCATGAGATCCGGACGCCCATGAACGGCGTCATCGGCATGACCGGCTTGCTGCTCGATACCGATCTGTCGGCCGAACAGCGCGAATACGCCGGCACCATTCGAACCTCCGGCGAAGCGCTGCTCACCGTCATCAACGATATTCTGGACTTCTCCAAGATCGAAGCCGGCAAGCTCGCCATCGAGTCTTTTCCTTTCGACCTGCGCCTGGTGATCGAGGAAGTGGCCGAAATGCTGGCCCCCCGAGCCGAGGAAAAAGGACTGGACCTGGTGGTGCAATATGCGCCGGCCGTGCCGTGCCGTTTCACGGGCGATGCCGGGCGCATCCGGCAAGTGGTGACCAATCTGGTGGGCAACGCCGTGAAATTCACCGAGCACGGCCAAGTCCTGATCGCCGTGGATTACGAGTGGCTGGACCAGGGACAAGCGCGTATGAAGATCACCGTCAGCGACACCGGCATCGGCATTCCGCAGGCGAAGGTCGACGGCCTGTTCCAGAAGTTCACCCAGGCGGACACGTCCACCACGCGCAAGTACGGCGGCACTGGCCTGGGCCTGGCGATTTCGAAAGAGCTGATCGAGCTGATGGGTGGAGCGATCGAAGTCAAAAGCGCGCCCGGCCGCGGATCTACCTTCTGCGTCCGTCTTCCGCTGGTCTTCGACGGCGAGCCGTGCCTGGCGCCGGTTCCGATCGCGGACCTGAAAGGCGTGCGCGTTCTGATCGTGGACGATAGCGAGGTGAATCGCCGCGTGGTGCACGAGCAGATCTCCAGTCTGGGGATGCGCAACGGGAGCTATGCTTCAGGCCAGGACGCGCTCGAAGCCATTCGCGAGGCGCAACGCGCGGGCGACCCGTACCGGATCGTGATCGCGGATTACAACATGCCGGGTATCGATGGCGCAACCATGGCCGCCGAGATCAAGTCCGACCCCGAGACCAGCGGCACCATCGTCGTGATGCTCACTTCAGTCGGTTACTGGCGCGAACTGCGGCGTCTGGAAGGCGCGTGCGTGGATGCGTGCCTGGTCAAACCCGTGCGGCAGTCGCAACTGGCCAACACGCTGGTCACGGTCTGGTCCAACAGCCGCGAAAAAGCAGCAGTGCGGAATGCCAAGCCTGCGTCAGTCCTGAACGGGCAATTCGCGAATCTTCCGTTGCGCGTGTTGGTGGCTGAGGACAACGTGGTCAATCAGAAAGTGATTTCACGAATGCTCGACAAGCTGGGGATCCGCTCCGATGTCGCAGCCAACGGACGCGAAGCTGTCGAAATGGTGGAGTTACTGCCCTACGATCTGGTGTTCATGGACTGTCAGATGCCCGAAATGAACGGCTATGACGCGACGCTCGAAATCCGCCGCAGAGAACGCGGAGACCGGCGCGTGACCATCGTCGCCATGACCGCACAAGCCACCGTCGAGAGCCGCGCCGAGTGCCTGGACTCGGGCATGGACGACTTCGTCTCCAAACCAGTGGTGGTCGAGGAACTGATCAAAGTGCTCGCCCATTGGCTGGTGCCGCAGGATCCGGTCAAGTCCTGAAAGCTAAGCCTGGGCTTGTACCGGGTAATGCTCACCCAGCCACTTTTCAATTTTTTCCTTTTGCGCGGCGACGACGACCCTCTGCCATTTCACGACTCCGGTCCGCTCACTGTATTCGGCCATGACGTAGGAGCCCTCATTGAGGACTTCGATCAAGCCGTCCGCTTTGGCACGTTTGAAGCGGTAGGAAGAGAGCGTGGGAGTGTGTTTTTGCATGTGCCTTAGGATAGCAGACGTCCCAAGTTTTGGGAGTGGCCTGAGGTGGAGCTTAATACACATTCGGTAAGGAGTTTGCCATCAAGGTAGGAAGAGTCAGGAGTTGAGGCTGACAGCACGCAAGGGGCGGACGGTAGTGCGCTAAGTTCTGGTTGATCGTGGTGGCGGTCGCGCGAGTTGCCGTAATTGTGGCGGGTTACTGCGAATCTCCTTGAGATCCCCAGCCAAAACGCCGATAATGTTTTTGCAGGTCATTGCGGCTTCGGCTGTGGTGATTTCGGTTCTGGAAAAGGTTGCAGCCTCAACCAGGACTTTTAAGCCGACGGTGGGATTCGAACCCACGAAGCCCGAGAGCGCCCCCTTGCAGAGGGGTTGGGTTTAACCACTTCCCTACGTCGACAAAGGACAGAGCGGCCAGCGGTTTCCGGTTGTGAGACCGGGTTCCACTGGCCGTTTTGTTTCATAACGATAAGTAAGTATAACGCAGGCGTTATGATATTTCAAGTGGAAAATATAACGTGGGTGTGATACAATTTCCAACGTGGCCCGTCTACTGCCACGTAGATGAAAACGGAGGAAACGCGATCACACAATGGCTAGATCAGAACGGAGTGAGTTCCGGGCTTAGAAGTGCGCTTCAGGCCCAAATCGATATTTTGCAATACAGCGACCCGTCGGTCGTGCCGGGTCTCATCGTGCGAGTTAGCAAGGACTTAGAGGCATTTCGCGGTATCAGGAAGGGCGAGAAACCAGTTTATCTGATCTTCCGGCGTGGTCTGTTTACTGACCGTGAGATCACTATCCTGAGCGCTTCGCATAGCCGAACAGCATCCTTGCCGGATGCGCGGCGAAATCTTGGGGCAATAGAACGTGACCGAAAAGGGAGGAGGAAATATGAGCCAATTACTAGAAAGCCTACGCGAAACTTTTCAGGATGAGGAGGCGCGATATGCCTACGTCGAGTCATACTTGAATGCTTCAATCGCAGCCCAGATCAAGAGGCTACGAGGTGACATGAGCCAACAGGAATTGGCTGAGAAGATTCGCACGAAGCAATCGGGTATTTCTCGGCTGGAAAACGCCAACTACTCCTCATGGAAAGTTGAGACCCTTCGGAAACTTGCCCGGGCTTTCGGCTTGCGACTTCGGATAAGCTTCGAAGAGTTTGGGACGCTCGTTCCGGAAATCGAAGACTTTAAAAAGGGCACACTCAAACGCAGTAGATTCGAAAATGATCTAGTGTTCAATAGCGCCGAACCTGAGCCTAGTATTGAAGATGCGGTATCGGTCTTAATTACACCGGAGCAGTCTGAGCAGATCGGTATGCTTGTGCGCGATATTGAACGTGTTACAAGCCAAATACAGGCGTTGCAGGTCGATCCGTCTGTCTTGCAGGGGATGCTGGATGCAGTCATCAATCCGTGGAGCAATGCCAATCAAGCGATCCGAATTGAACAGCTCGAATCTCACGGAACGGGCGGTAAGAGTAACGAGCGTACGGAAAATAGTGTCCCAAGGAAACCGACACAACGGATCATGTCCCTTAACCCTCCTAGCGACGTTTCATCTCAAGTCACCGAAGGGATACGCCCGTAGGTGGAAATCATGAGCAAAGATCAAGTCGATTCGAAGTCGGGAAAGTCCGAAGTCGTACACGCGTTTGAGTTCGATTCGGTTTACGCCAACAATACGAGGTTCGAGCCTAGCGTATGGGACCTAAAGATCCTTTTCGGCGAACTGATGCAGCATACAGGAAAGGAATCCGTAAACTGGCATACTGCGGTGACTGTTCCATGGATGCAGATTAAGATCCTGGACTACTACCTTCGTGTCAACATCGCATTTCACGAAATTCAAAACGGTGCTATCAGAACGCATCCGAATGTGACGCCGCCCAAACCCGAACCACCCAGCGCCGAAAAGATCTCTGAGAACCCCTTAGCGCCGAAGCTATATGAGGCTGCCCTCAAAATCCATTTAGAAATGTTCGGCTGAAGACGCATCAACCAACTTTTAGCCCACTACGGAGAAACCGGATGGGTTTTGGACATTGCGAATTGATTCAATGACCCTCTTTGAGTTGCTTTTTGTTCTGGGGATACTTTGCGGCGTGATTGCCGGAGGCCATTACGGCGCGTCTTTCGGCATCTTCTGGCTACTCACAGGCGCAGTTTGCGGAGGATTTGCGGGTTTCGTCGCGGCCGCCGCGATTGCCTTTTTGTGCGTCGCGCTCTTTAAATATTTTCTTGGAGGCTCGTTGTTGCCTCCAAAAGAGCCCACGAAGCCATCCACGCGCTAAGATCCACTACCGCAGGCGTAACGTTTCGACGGAAAACGCGCTATACTGGAAATGTATCGGAAGTCATATCGCGCCCACCTTGTTTTACGTCCCTCTCTGGCTCGCTGATTCCCGTTTCTAAAACTACCGAATGAACGTCTTTTCCGATCTTCCCCTTTCGACTGTCTTGCAGAGCAACCTGGCTCGTCATGGATTCATCCAGCCAACGCCTGTACAAGCCCTAGCCATCCCAAAACAACTCGCCGGCCACGACCTTGTGATCACGGCGCAAACCGGCACCGGGAAAACCCTTGCCTTTCTTCTTCCGCTGCTTGAAAAGCTGACGCAACCGAACCAAACGCCTGGAGTGAGCGCGTTGATCCTGACTCCTACACGCGAGCTGGCGATTCAGATTAGCGAAGCGTTCGCCAAGCTCGCCGCCGGAACCGGTATCCATGCCGCGGTCGCGGTGGGCGGATTGAATGAACAACGGCAATTGCAGACCATCCGCAAAGGCGCGCAAGTGCTGATCGCCACGCCCGGGCGGCTTTCCGATTTCCTGGAGCGCAAGCTGGTGAAGCTGGGCTCGTCTCGTACTCTGGTTCTGGATGAAGCCGACCGGATGCTCGACATGGGCTTCCTTCCCACCATCAAAAGAATTCTGGCGGCATTGCCCGCCGAGCGGCAGACGGTGTTCTGTTCCGCGACCATCGAATCGTCGGTGGCGCATCTCATTAAGGAACATCTGAAGAATCCGATCCGGGTGGCGATCGGTTCCACCACCAAGCCGTCCGAGCATGTCGACTTGCATCTGTATGAGGTCGAGCATGAACACAAGCTAGGCTTGCTGGCGAAGATGCTGCAGGACGAGCGAGGGTCGTTTCTGGTGTTCGCCCGCACCAAACACGGCGCGGATCGTCTGGCTAAGAAACTGGTGACCCGCGGATCCAAGGCCACCAGCATTCACGGAAACCGCTCGCAATCGCAGCGCAACCTGGCTTTGCGCGGATTCCAGGAAGGCAGCTATCGCGTCCTGGTCGCCACCGACGTGGCCGCGCGCGGCGTGCACGTCGAAGGCATCGCGCACGTGGTCAACTACGATCTCCCGCAGATTCCTGAGGATTTCATTCATCGTGTGGGTCGAACCGGCCGCGCGGGACTTCGCGGTGTCGCGTCCACTTTCAGCACACGCAGCGAGCGGAGCGAGATCCGCAAGATCGAGCAGATGCTGGATCTGCAATTGACGCGCCGTCCGGTGCCGTCGGGGTTGGAACAGGAGCCGGCGCGCTCGGGCAATACTCAATTTCATCCTGCTGCGAGGCGGTTCGGCGGCGGAACGTCGCACAGAAAGCGGTTCTAGGCTATTTGTCGGCATCGACCGCTTCCTTTGGTCGCGGCTCATTGGTTACGGATGACAAGCGCCCACCCTGAGCCGCGACCAGAGGAAGCGGTCGATGCTGAGTGTCTCCGCAACCTCCACAATTCGACAGAAAGTGCTCTAAAAAGGCGGCCGCGCGTGGGACAATGGAGTATGAACCACGTGATGTTTGAAACGCAGGATCTGCGAGTGCGCATCGCAGAAAAGATTGCTCGGGTCGACCAACGCAAGCTGGATGGTGCTCCGTGGCAAGAAATCGATCAGAACGATTTGCCGGTTACAGAACAATGGCTGGGCAGTCCGATTCGGACTTCTCCCCTTCGAGTCGCTCTCATTGCTTTTGAGCGCGAACATCCCGGCGATCTGACGCTGCGTATCGCTTTACAGGCTTAATCCCGCGATCACGGTCGCATTCTGGGGCTACGAAGCACGCGCAATTCCGATAATCTTTTGTGGTCCGAATCACGGCAACCCGACACATGAATTGTCGCGGGATATCGTAGTCGCCGTCTCGCGCCGTAACAAGCGTGGAACCACTGCGACGGTTCTGATAACTACTGGGAACCGATCTGGTGGTCTGCGACGATGTTTCGGGAGCTTCTCTTCAGAAAGAGCAGACTATGTACTGCGGGGCGATTAGGATCAAGCTGTGTGCCGGAGCGGCCTTCATTTTCGCCGGGTGCGGCGGACGGGTTGATCGTGCGCGCTACGAAGGCCTGACCTTTTCGCCGGACGGTAAAGAGATTCTTGCTGTGCATTCCCGGGCAGGCTCGGCGTTCATTTATAAGATCCCGCTTGATACCGGAAGAGCGGTGCGATTTACAAGCGCGACGAAGGCTTTCGAAGGTTGCCCAGCTTTTTCTACGGATGGAAGCCGTGTCGTATACACTGAATCCCCGGTGGAGAAGGGCGCCCATTCCAGAATCGTCGTCGCGAATCGTGACGGTTCAGACCCGCATCAGGTGATGTCCCTGGACCATGGCGCGTGGCCGCTGCTCTCGCTGGATCGCAAGGCCCTCATCTTTGCGCGATACGGCTACTTCGGGAACTACGATGGATTCGCCCAGCCGCGCGCGCACGAGTGGGACTTTTATGCGAGCGATCTCGATGGCACAAATGTTCGTCAACTTACGAACGAGAATATTTACAGCGTATCTCGTCCCTCGTTGTCGCCGGATGGGAAAGACTTGGTCTTCATCGGCCCCGAACTGGACTCGTCCCAACGCCACGAAATCGAGCTCCGCTATAAAAATGCCCCAACAGATTTCGCGGCTCATGCTTCCGAGCTAAACGCGGGCGCGATAACAATCTATTCCTTGGAGCAGCCACCTAAACTCCGCCGCGTCTTCAAGCCTCACGTCAAAGGCGAGCCGAGAGACGGCCCCATCTTTGGCGACCCCGTTTTCCTGCCGGATGGGGAAAACATCTTGTTTCTAGCCGTCAGTGGAGAGCCTTTCGACTACGATGTCTTTCGAATGAATTTGCAAACGCAAGAAATTGTTAAGCTGACTAATCGAAGCGGCTATGCCTACGGTCTTCAAGTCTCCCCGAATGGCAAGACCGCGGCTTTTGTCCGGCAAGCGTGGCGCGACGGGCAACCCGGAGCCTCCGCAATCTTCCTGCTCGACTTAGGCAGTGCCGCGGTTACTCCGTTCCGCATCACCAACCTCGAATGAGTCTCCCGGGCAGCGCCATCTCGGAAATCCACTAGTTCCTAACGAGTGAGTTTTAACCGCAGCAGAGTTGCATCGCGCTGCGCTGCGCTCAGACCCCACATCTGTTCACCATGCGCCCGGCCGATCAGCACATTGCCCGCGACGCCTTCGAATACGACGTTGGGCGCAAGCTTCAGACCGAGACCATTCTCGTTGATTTGAGCCGTGATTCCATCGCCGAGCTGCGGATCGAAGGACTCGAAATGTCCGCCGACTTCCTGGCGCGATTGCTGGAAACAGATGGGTCCGTTGGACTTGGTGATCTCGTGCTGGCCGCCGGGCAGGACCAGTATGTATTCGTGAACTTTGGCCACTCGTCTCCTATAAAAAAAGGGCGGACACTTGCGTGGCCGCCCCTCTCCTAAACCAGTTACCAGCGGTTGCTGCGGCCCTGGCCGCCACCACCGGAGGAGCGTTCCGCCTTCGGACGCGCTTCATTGACGGTCATGGCTCTGCCATCGAGATCCCGGCCATTCAGTTCCGTGATGGCACGATCCGCATCCGCGTTGGCGCTCATCTCGACGAATCCAAAGCCTTTCGCCCGGCCCGTATCCCGGTCTGTCACGATGCTGACCCGATCCACGGGTCCATAGGCCTCGAACAGGGACCGGACAGCCTCTTCGGTCGCCCCAAAGTTGAGGTTTCCTACAAAAATATTCTTCATTTCTTTCCTTATTGATATTACAAGTTGTTGATTCGGGGCAGGATCGGACGAGGGCGGATGGACCGGACTAATGCGAAGATGCCAAAATTGCTAACCGTCTTAACGGTACCACGGAAAGACTAAGATGCCTAAGGAATAATTGTCTATTCTCCCGTGCACTTTCAGACGATCCTATAGGTGATGCCAACCTCACCTGAAGAATTCATAACCTCCACCCTCGAAGAGATGCTGGGGTGGCAGGTCGAGAACCGCATGTGGAGCAAAGAACTGCGCCGCAAATCCAGCGCCCTGGTAAACAGCCGATTGGCCAACGAAATCAGTTTGGCCGATTATCAGGCCAATCGAAAGAAAGCCCAGGAGGATGCCGCGGAATGCCGGCGTCGTGCGGCCATGCTCGATACACAAATCGTTCGCCGCAGGATCGCTGGGTTGCCTCACGCGATCTAAAACATTTCGCGAGTAAGCGACCGTAGCGATGAGCAAGGGGATCGTGTAGTTGTTGGTTGCGCCGAGGCAACATCACAGAGTAATCCTGTTCTTGGATTCCTGCAGTCCACCACCCGCAAAGCCGGGATCTCGAATAAAAAAATGGAACCGATCCGTGTGATCTGCGTACCGTTGCACAGAGGACACATGGAACCCGTTATAGCTCTCGACCACTCACCAGCGACCGAATGTACTTCTCTCTCGCCTAACGCTCCGATTTGGCGAGACGTCCTGGCACAGGCGATGACCGGCGAACTCATCGCGGCGATGAACTACGCCTCGCTATCGGAGATATGTGACGATCCAGAAGAAGTAGCCGAAGCATTGGAGCATTCCACGGGTGAACGGGTGCATGCGGCCCGGTTCGCTGCCGAGGGCCGCAAGATTGGAGTGGACGTCGCCAATAACGTCGACGCAATGCATTGGAAGCGGCTCCGCGATGCGTTCCTGCGCTGCATCGCAGAGCGGGACTTTATTGCCTGCCTGATCGTTCAAGAGATCATGCTGGAATCGTTTGCCGTCGCCAGCTATTCACGAGTCGGGAAGGTGGCGCCCGGAAGTCTTGGCAAGACCTTCGCTTCCATCTCAGCGGAGGAAGAAGAACACGTCGATCACGCAATGTCGATTCTCCGGGCAGAGCGAGCCTTGGACGTGCAGCGCTTCGACGACAAGGTGCACCGGCTGCATCTGGATGTGATGACCACGCTCGCGAAGATGCTGGCCAAGGAATGCAAGGATGGACATTGCGAAGTGTGCCACGGCAGTTGTGTGAAGCCATCGCTGTCAGAGGTCAGCTTGAGCGCCGCCGAGCTTCGCGGAGCGTCGCTGCAACAGTACCTGAAGACGCTGGACGCGCTGGGGCTGCCTGGGGAGGTCACACTCACGTGGGTGGCTCAGTTGCCAGTGTGACCGTTGCCGATGCATTCATCGCCAATGCGACCATTGCCAGTCTAGGCAGGCGAGAGTGGACTCGCGACGTCGATTTCGCCCTGGTAGGGCATCAGGAGAGTTGGAGAGCGGCTGCGGACGTGCTCGCTGTGCTGCGCGGACCGGAGCACACGCCTCTGCCGGACGACGAGATCAAGGATATCCTCCCATGGATTCCTCCCAGAGCAGTCTGCCATGTCGAGGTCGGATCGACCAACGGCGCGAAAGCGCGCGGCCTCTACATCGACTCCTTCATCCCTCCCGACCGTCTGGAAGCCGCCAACACGCTCGACAACGTCGCGCGCGTTCGAGGGGCGGCGGCTTACGCGATCAAGGCGGGAGCGAAGATCGTGAGCCTCGGCGGATTCAGTTCCATTCTGATGGAAGGTAATTTCGATCAGCTTCCGGAGAGACACGACACCGTCTTCACGACCGGCAATACCTTGACGGTTGGTTTCATCGTTCAAGGCATCAGGAAGATGTGCGCGCTGGAGGGCCGGAACCTACGTAGCTCAACGCTGCTTGTCGTAGGAGCAACCGGAGATGTGGGCTCCGGCTGTGCCCGTTGTTTGGCGCCTGGCGTAAAGCGCGTGCTGCTCAGCGCACGCAACGTGGAGCGGCTACGCAGGCTCGCGGCGGAGTTGGAAGCCGATGGAGTTCAAGTGGAGATCGCGACGGATCTCCAGCAATTCTCCACCGAAGCCGACATGGTGATCTGCGCGGCAAGTCTGGCGTCCCCCTCGCTCTTGTTGGGCCGTATTGCGCCCAGCGCGATCATTTGCGATGCGGGCTACCCGAAGAACCTCTCTCCCAGCGCGCAAATGCCCGGCGCCAAAATCTTCTTCGGAGGTCTGGGACAGATCACCGGCGGATTGAGATTCGCGCCTGATTTTCATGGGATTTTGAATCGGCATCCATTCCCCGACGTGGTCCATGGATGTCTACTCGAAGGCATGACTCTTGCTCTCGAGCGCAGGTTCGAGCCCTTCTCCCACGGAAGAGGATTCATCACTCACGAGCGGGTGGAGGAGATGGAGACAATCGCCGCCCGGCATGGCATCTATCTCGCACCGCTTTACAACGCCGATGGACCTGTGGACCCATTGCTCGAGAGGATGAACCAACCCGTCAGCGGGAAGGAATGGTACGCCCGGTAAGATTCGAACTTACGACCTCTTGCTCCGGAGGCAAGCGCTCTATCCAGACTGAGCTACGGGCGCACAATCAGCTACTTACTAAAACTTCGGCGCACATCGATCAGTTTATCACCGAACGTATCCGCATCCAAGGTAATTCCCTGGCGATACGCGATTGACATGCCCGTCTGTTACACTATCCGTCGCGGGGTCCGCCCGCACTAAGAAGGAGGATCTTATGTCGAAACAAGAAGAGGCCGGTCTTATTCTAAGGCTGTACGAACTACGTCGTGAAGAGACCATGCGCAAGGCGCGTGACTGGTATTTTCGCGAGTTTCATCCGCAAACGCTGGCCGAGTTCAATGCCGCGATCTTCGGCGAGCATAGCGGTCATTTGCGCATGGTGACCACCTATTGGGACATGGCGGCGGCGCTGGTCAACCACGGAGCGATCAGCATGGAGCTGTTCAGCGACACCAACGGAGAGCACATCGGCGTCTTCGCGAAAATCGAGTTGTTGCTGGGCGAAATTCGAGCCGCCTATGGACCGCAATACGCCGCGAACCTGGAAAAGCTGATCGACGCCGCGCCAGACGGGCGGAAGCGGGTGGCCGCAAGCCGCGAGCAGATGAAAGGGATTCGCGCCCAGCTCGCGCAGCAATCCAAGGCCGCGCAACAGAGCTAGAAAAGCGCGGAGGGCGGGCCTTTAGCCCGCGGGAGGCTTCAGCCTCGCATCGCCCCAAGCGGAGCTAAAGCTCCCCGCGGATTTGGAATCCGCCCCCCCTTGCGATTTGGTAATTATGCTGCGCAGGCGGCGCGCTCGCCCACTGAGTTGGCGAAGTGTGCGACCACTTGAGACATCTCGTCGAGAGCCTTCTTGGCTGCCGCTGCAGAGAACGGCTGGCTTACGCGGCTCCACACGCTCAGCAGGCGATAGTTGGCCTTCAGCAACCGGTCTTCGATTCCCATCGCGCCTTCCATCATCGTATTGAGAACCGCATAATCGCGATCGAGCATGGCATGCAGACCGCCCAGGTCGGCGGGAACGGCTTCGCGCAAACGAGCCTGCACGGTCTGGAATGCGAGCTGCTTGGCGGCGACCACGCTTGCCGCAAAATCACGAGTGGTTCGCGCATTCAGGATCAACGCGCAACTGTAGCGAAACCAGTACGCGAACATCGCGGCCGAGCCCAACGTGATTACGATCGTGGCGATCTGCTCAATCATTGCTTTCCATCAACCGGTAACCTTATCGAGCAAACCAAGGGAATATCGATGCCAAAAACGCCTGATCCTTGCCCTATGGGACCTTTAAGGTGTTTCTGGCTGGAAAGCGGCGCGGGGGTCCTACGGGCCCTGCAACATGATGTATCGACAAGAGTTATATCAGCGGGTTACACCACCTTGACCGCGATACTAAACTGGAATCAGCCATGTCCATCCGACCTGTCAAGCGACTCATCAAATCCAAACCGACTCTGGAAGGCGCCGGGGTACACCTGAGGCGGGCATTCGGGTTCGGAAACACCTCCGATTACGATCCATTCCTGCTGCTCGATGACTTCCGCAACGACGTTCCCGCGGACTATCTGGCGGGATTCCCCTGGCACCCCCATCGCGGGATCGAAACCATCACCTACGTTCTGGCGGGATCGGTGGAGCACGGCGACAGCATGGGAAATCACGGCTCCATCACCGCGGGCGATGTGCAGTGGATGACCGCTGGCAGGGGGATCATCCACCAGGAGATGCCCAAAGGCGATCCCAACGGCCAAATGCACGGGTTTCAGTTGTGGGCGAATCTTCCATCGGCGTTGAAAATGACAACGCCGCGATATCAGGAAGTGAAGTCGCCAGATATCCCGGTGATCACCGACGATGACGGCACCCAGGTACGCATCGTCTGCGGAAATTTCTGGGGGACCAAAGGCCCGGTGGACGGCATCGCCGCGGATCCGATCTATCTGGACGTGACCGTGCCTGCGGGACGCAGAAAGAGCCTGCCGGTGGAGACGACTCGTCACGCGTTCGCGTACGTGTTTGCGGGAGCCGGAAAATTCTGCAATGCATCGGGTCCGCTCGAGGTGCCGACGGAAGGTGTGGGATGGGCGGACACGTCGCTTCCATCGCAAGCGGAGAACCGGTCGCTAATTCTGTTCGATCGCGGAGACGAAGTCACGGTGCAAGCCGGGGAGGACGGCATCCGCTTCCTGCTGGTCTCCGGAAAACCGCTGGAAGAACCGGTGGCGTGGTACGGTCCGATCGTCATGAACACGCAGGAACAGCTTCGCGAGGCGTTCGAGGAACTGGAGCGCGGGACGTTTCTCAAGAAGTAGCGCGTTTTCCGGATTTCACGCAAAGACGCCAAGGCGCAAAGATCGCAAAAGGTCTTCGTGGACCATTTGACACGACCCCTCGCCGTGTGAACAATCGTAGTTGCCGCGGATCGCCGCGGCTTTTCCATTTCCAGGAGATCTCGAAAATGCCGTACCTCGCCGCGGGCGATGGAGTCCGCCTGTTCTATCGAACCATCGGGAACGGAGCGGACACGCTGGTCATCCCCAACGGGATGTATCTTCTTGAGCACCTCGACCGGTTCGCCGACGGGCGGACGCTCATCTTTTACGACCTGCGGAATCGCGGGTTGTCCGAGACCTCAAAAAACACCCGCGGAATCCACCAGGATGTCGACGATCTGGACGCGGTTCGCCAGCATTTCGGAGTGCGCCAAATCAGCGTGCTGGGACATTCTTACGTCGGCATGACCGTGGCATTGTACGCGATGAAGTATGCGCAGCATGCAGAGCGGGTGATTCAGATCGGGCCGATTCCTCCGAACGCGGCGAAGCAGTATCCGGCGCACCTGAAGAACGAGGATTCCACTTTGAAGGACGTGCTCTCGAAGCTCGCGGAACTGCAAGAAAAGCCGGCGGCAGATCCGCAAAAACGTTGTGAGGCTTTCTGGTCCGTGCTGCGGGCGATCTACGTCGCGGATCCGGCCAACGCGGAAAAAATCGATTGGGGACGCTGCGAGCTCGCGAACGAACGGAACTTCATGCGATATTTCGCCGAGGATATTCTTCCGTCGATTCAAAAACTGGAGTTGACGGATGAGGACGGCGCCAAGGTGAAGGCGCCGGTGTTGATCATACACGGCAGGCGCGACCGGAGCTCGCCATACGGAGGCGCGTTGGACTGGCTGAAAATGTTTCCCGATGCCCGCCTGGTGCCCGTCGAAAACGCGGCGCACGCGCCCTGGATTGAAGCTCCGGAACTGGTCTACCGCGCGATCGGGACGTTCCTGGCTACTCCCGCAGAGCGAAAGTAAACAGCGACTGGCCCGCTGCGATCGCGACGTATTGCTTGCCGTCGATCGAATACGTCATGGGGCCCGCTTCCATCTGGCCTCCCAGGCTGGCGCGCCATAATTCCGAGCCGGTGCGGGCGTCGAGTCCGTAAAAATAGCCTTCACGGCCACCCACGAAAAGAAGATCGGACGCCGTGGTCAGAACACCGCTGTCGGTCACGTCGCTCATCTTGAATTCCCACTTCTTCTGACCGGATTTAGGATCGATCGCCAGCACCGAGCCATACGACGAATCCTCGACAGGTGTATTACGTGTGCCGCGGCGGCCCGCGTTGGCGGCTCGCGGCAATCCTCCGGTGAAGCGCTGGCCTGCCACGTATTGCTGGTTGGTCTTGGCCATGGTCATGTTGGAATCCTGCCAGCTGGGGATGTAGAACAACTTGGTGCGCGGGCTGTACGACGGCGAGTACCAGTTGGTGGCGCCGAATAGATTGGGATAAATCAAGGTCCCTTGCGGCGACGGGCTCATGTTGGGCGCGCGCATGGGACGGCCGGCTTCATCGAGCCCCGTGGCCCAGTTCATTTTCGCGTACGGGCTGCCCGCCAGAAATTTTCCGGTCGCACGATCGAGGACGTAAAAAAAGCCATTGCGGTTGGCCCACATCAATAGCTTTCGCGGGCTGCCGTTCCAATCCGCGTCGACCAGCACCGGGATCTGGACGGCGTCGTAATCGAACTCGTCGTGTGGAGTGAACTGAAAATACCATTTCAACTTGCCCGTGTCGGCATCCAGCGCGACCGCGGAATCGCTGTACAGATTGTCGCCACTGCGATCGTCGCCATTCCAATCGGGTCCAGGATTTCCGGTGCCCCAATAGATGAGGTTCAAGCTCGGATCGTATGATCCGGTGAGCCACGCGGGGGCTCCGCCATGCTCCCACGAATCTTTGTCCCACGATTTTTGTCCGGGATCGCCGGGACCCGCGACGGTGTAGAATCTCCATGCCTCTTTCCCGGTACGCGCCTCGTAGGCAGCGATGAATCCGCGAATTCCGTATTCGCCGCCCGCCACGCCGACGATCACTTTATCCTTGACGACCAGCGGAGCGTGCGTCACAGAGTAGCCCAACTTCGGATCGCCCACTTCGATGTTCCAGATAGGACGCCCGCTCTTGGAATCGATCGCGATCAGCCGCGCGTCGATGGTGCCCAGGAATAACGTGTCGCCTAAAATCGCCAGACCTCGATTGACCGATCCGCAGCACACACGCGCGTCTTTGGAAGGACGGTAATCGTAATCCCAGAAAATCCGGCCGGTTTTGGCGTCCAGCGCGAACACGTGATCGGGCGCTTCGGTCAGATACATCACTCCGTCGACCACTAGCGGCGTGGCTTCAAATTTTTCAAGCGAACGCGCCTGGAACACCCACTTGAGCTCCAGATTCTTGACGTTCTGCGGCGTGATTTTATCGAGCAGACTGTAGCGCTGGCCAGAAAGGCTGCCCGAGTAGGTCAGCCAATTCTGCGGCTCGGCGTCGGTGTGCAGCAGCCGATCGAAAGACACCTGCGCGGCGAGCATCGAGGCGACCGCGGGCAACAGAATCAATAGACTTTTCTTCATTGCGAACCTTTCAGGGAAAGCAGGTAGCTGACCAGATCGGTAATTTCCTGCGAACTTAATTTGTCTTTGTATGACGGCATGGGCGAGGTTTTGACCAGCGTGAACTCGCGAAGGTCGGCCTTGTTGAGAGAAACAAGGCGCTCCTTTTCGTCGATCAATTGAATGCTGTGCGTATCCTCGTTGAGACGGCGTCCGTTGATCACCGCGCCATCCTTGGTGACTGCGTGGACGAAGCGGTTCTGCGGCGCGATGGTGTCGTTGGGATCGACCAGCGACTTTTCCAGATACGCGGCATTGCGCAGCGATCCGATATCGCTCAGGTCCGGGCCAAGGCGCGATCCCTTGCTTCCGGTACGATGACAATTCAGACAACTGCCTTTGCCGGAAAAAATCGCCATCCCACGACCCGCGTCGCCCACGCCTTTCGCACCCGCCGCGGTGTCGTGCATGGAACGAAGGTAGACCACCAGCGACCGCCGCTCCTCCGCGTTGAGATTCGTGGGAGGCATTCCGGTGCCGGGAATTCCGTTCAGGACAATTCGCGAAAGCTCGTCGTCGTTGGAGGCTCGGCGGAACTGGCCCGATCGGAAACTGACGCCGGGAATCGATTCGCCTTCCTGTCCGTGGCAGACGAAGCAGTGGGTGCGATAGAGCTGCTGCCCCGTATCGGCATTTTGCGCGGACAACCGGATCGTGAAAATCAACAGCGCCATTGCGCCGGCGCTTCTTTGAACCATGCGTCTTAGTATAAACGGGGCAGGGCGGCTGTGCAGTCTGGTAGTGCCCGAAAGGTGCGTTGATCTCTTCCCCGCTAAGCCCCCACTGCCAATCAGTAGGGCAGCCCTCGTTTTGATATGATTCCGCGATGAATCGCATCCTGCTCGGAATCCTGCTTGGACTCGGCTGCGGCGTTGTTGATGTACTGCTGATGCTGCCGATGACGTTTCCCGACAAGCCAACGGCGCTCGCTGCCGCATTTTCTAGTCGCTTCGCCATTGGTTTTATAGCGGCCAATGTGACTCTACCGATGCATCCGGCTCTGACTGGAGCGCTTGTTGGCCTGCTAATCAGCATCCCTGACGCGATTGTCACCAAGACATACGTGCCGATCATCGTCACCGGCTTGATCTTTGGTGCGTTATCTGGCTGGGCTGCGCGCACCTGGGCAGCATAGTTACGCCCAACGCACCCTTCGGGCACTACCTGCGGTCTTATTGACGACGCTCGAAGAGCGCGGCGGTGCCGTCGTCGTCGATCAGACGCCAGTCGTTTCGCTCACGCAGAATCGAGGCGAGGCCGCTAGGTGTGGGAACCATCACGACGCCCACATCGTAGCGATCCAGTGTCTGCTTCCAATCCTTGCCGCCATTCAGCGCGCTGAAATAGTCTTTCGAAAGCCGCTCGCCGAAAAAGTCGCCGCGGCCGTCGATGAAGATGCGTTGGCGGGGGTAGAAGCGGAACGTAAGGTAATCGGACCATCGATCGGTGGCGAAAATTCGCGATTGGGAGATCAAGTCCGCGTGACGAGTGACGAACGCCGTCGGATAGCTCGTCTCCGGGAAATCTGTTGGCCAGGCGATCCCGAGCGGCGCGAACATCAACACGGCCATGACGACAGCGGACCACACGCTGATCCGCGCGAGTCCAGGCCGATGATCGTCGGCCAGCTTGGCGAGCACGCCTAACGCGGAGCGCGCGTGACTTCGAGCCGTGAATTTGTTCCACAACTCGGTCAGCGCTTCGGCGAGAGGCGGCAGTGCGACTACCACGAAAATCGGAATGTGGCGGACCGATACCAATGCGTAATGCGCCCACAACAGCATCACCAGCGCGTGCGCAAAACGTTTACGGGAAATCAGCCAGCCCGAAATCAGGAGCGCCATCACCAATAGAATTTCGAAGTACAGGGCACCGGCCGAATGGAAACGGGGCGACTGATATTCTTCCACCAGGTCGACGATCCATTTCTCGCGCAGGAATTCGAGGATGTGGAGATGCTCGCGAATACCGTACGGGTTCAAGACGGACGCCCCCAGGCAGGCGAGCCCGATTCCGCCGTAACGGAGCAGCGGCTGGAACGACGATTTTTCGATCGCTCGCCCAATCCCAAACGCCGCGATACACATCAGCCCGGCCACGAATCCACCGTGGAGATTGGCCCATAGCGCAGTCAGCGGAATCAGCCACCACAAGCGATCGTCATCTAGAAGCCGCATGGTCACGGCGGCAAACAGAATCGTGAACAGGTGCGGACGCGCCAGAAAATGAATCGACGACGCGCCCACGGCCAGGTGAATCAGAAACAGCGCGACCAGAGCATTGGAGCCGCGGCGGATCATGTGGAACATCACGATCACGATGGACAGCGCGATGATCGCCGCGGAAATCAGCACGACGCCTTTCATCGAGCTCCAGCGGAACAGGGCGCTGTACATTATGCTGGCCAGCCATTCCCAGGCGAACCACGGCTCGCCCGGCTTGGTGAAGGAGAAAATATCCGTATGCGGGACGCTGTGATGGTCCAGGATGTAATCGCCGGTGCGGATGTGGTAACCCGTCCCCGAATCTTCCAGGAGTCCGATGCCGGTTCCGGAGAGGCTGAAAAGAATCAGCCAAATCATTAGCGCCGCGAAGAGGCAATCCGCCAGCGAGGGTTTCCAGAATGATGCGCGTAGTGGCAGCACCGGAGCTTCGACAAGATCGGAAATGGCGCGGGTTTCGATCACGGCGGGCCTACGTATATATCGGTGCGACACGGCCAGGCCTGTAGACGCGCCGTATCCGGCTAAAATAGGAGAAGACGTCCTCCTGTAGATGATTCAACTCCAAGGCGCCGGAAAACGATTCGGCCACAAACTTCTCTTCGAAAACCTCGACTGGTTGATCACGCCCAAAGAGCGCACCGGCCTGGTAGGCGCGAACGGCACCGGGAAATCGACGCTGCTCAAGATTTTGGGTGGAATGGAGTCGCTCGACTACGGCTCCATGAGCACCACGAAGGGGATTACGCAGGGCTATCTTCCGCAAGACGGCCTGACGCTTTCCGGCAAAACCATCTTCGCCGAATGCATGAGCGTGTTCGCCGATCTGCGCGAGATGGAGCAGGAGCTGGAGACGCTGCATCATAGCCTGGGTGAGCTGGATCCGGCCAGCGCCGAATACTCCGCCGCGGCCGACCGCCTGCATCACATTGATAGTGAATTCCGGAATCGCGATGGCTACGCGATTGAAGCGCAGGTCGGCATCGTACTCGACGGGCTTGGATTTCATAAGGAAGATTGGACGCGGCGGACCGAGGAATTCTCGGGCGGCTGGCAGATGCGCATCGCGCTCGCAAAATTACTGCTCGAAAAGCCCAACATGCTGTTGCTGGACGAGCCGACCAATCACCTGGATCTGGAAGCCCGCAACTGGCTGGAACAGTATCTGGACAGCTATCCGTATGCTTACGTGCTGATCTCGCACGATCGCTATTTTCTGGACATCACCGTGAATAAAACCGTGGAGATCTGGAACAAGCAGGTCCATTTTTACAGCGGCAACTACGATTCCTATTTGCGCCAGAAGGAAGAACGCCGTGCACAGCTCGAAGCCGCGTATCGCAACCAGCGCGAGCGCATCGAGCAACTGGAAGCGTTCATCAACCGCTTCCGTGCGACGGCTACCAAAGCTAAGCAGGTGCAGTCGCGTATTAAAGAACTGGACAAGATTGAGCGAATCGAGGTTCCGCCGGATGAGCAGACCATCCATTTCTCGTTCCCGCAGCCCAAGCTGAGCGGACGCATTGTCGCGGAATTCAAAGACGTCTCGAAAAGCTACGGGCCGAAACATGTGTTCAGCGGCGCGACCTTTATCATCGAGCGCAATGACCGGATCGCGCTGGTGGGCGTTAACGGCGCCGGCAAATCGACCATGATCAAGCTGCTGGCCGGGACCGAGCCGCTCACGTCCGGATCGTACACGCTGGGCCACAACGCGATGCCGGATTATTTCGCTCAAGATCAATACAAAGAGCTGGACCCGAACCGCCGCATGATCGACGACCTCGGCGACGCCGCACCGCGCTCCACGCAAACCCAGTTGCGCACGCTGCTAGGCTGTTTTCTGTTCAGCGACGACGATGTGTTCAAGAAAATCGGCGTGCTGTCCGGAGGCGAGCGTAACCGCTATGCGCTGGCCCGCATGCTGCTGGCGCCGTCGAATTTCCTGCTGCTGGATGAGCCCACCAATCACCTGGATATGCGCGCGAAAGACGTACTGCTCGAATCGCTCAGCAAGTACACCGGCACGGTGGTGTTCGTGTCGCACGACCGCTACTTCATCGACAAGCTCGCCACGCGGATCTTCGAAATCGAAGACGGGCACGTCCACGACTACGCTGGAAATTACGAAGACTATCTGTGGCGCAAAGGCGGAGGCTCGTCGCCGGTGGTTACCGAAGTGGAGCCGGAGCCCGAACCGGTCGCAGTCGCAGCGGCCGAGCCGAAAAAGCGCGTCAATCCGATGAAGCGGCAAAAGCTTCAAGATCGTTTGCGGGAAGTGGAGCAGCAGGTCGCCTCGCTCGAATCCGAGATCGCACAGCATGAAGCCGCGATGTCCGACTTCAAGAGCGTCGAGGAGACCATGCGACTCACCGAGCTCGTGTCCGTGAAACGCAGCGAACTGGAATCGCGCGTGGCGGAATGGGAAGAGCTATCGGCCGGATTGGAGGCCGTTAATTAACGTGAATGAACGGCCAGAAGGATTTAGTTCGTAGCCAACGTCGCCGGTGACGTCTGGCGGCCCGCGGTCAGATAGCTGGTCACTCCGAGATTCTTGTAAACCTGGCCCGCCACTCCCGACGCCGTCGGACCGCTCACCAATCGTCCACCGGTGAGCAGCACTACCACCACTAGTTTGCTCTTTCCGACTTCAGTGAACGAACCGAACCATCCAAGATGCGTGGGCGAGCGTGAATCCGTGCACGTGCCGGTCTTTCCGTAAATCGGCTCGTTGGGATCGAAGCCGATGCGGCGCGCGGTTCCATATTCGACCGCGCCCATCATGCCCGGCTTGATCTCCGGGATCGATTCCGCGATATCCAGCCGCCGTTTTACGCGCGGAATCATCGCCTCCGCGTCCAACTGGCTCTTGGGAAATTGAAGGTAATAGAGCGTCCCGCCGTTGGCGATCGCGCCCATGATGGCGGCGAGTTCCAGGGGCGTCATCGAAATTCCATCGCCGAAGCTGGTCATCATCCCGACACCGCTCTTCGGAACCGTCGGCGTCAGAAGACCTGGGCGTTCCTGCTCGATATCGAGGCCGGCTTTCTCGCCTAGTCCGAACAGTTTGGCGTAGTAGCTCACCCGATCGAACCCCAGCCGCTGTCCCAGGTTCGCGAAATACTGGTTGTTCGATTTCGCCAGCGCCGTGGTCATGTCGAAGGTGGTGCGGCCGTACACCCGAATCAGCGTCTGCCGATCGATGACGCTTTCGCTCAATGCCGCCAGCGCCACGGGAACCTTGACCGTGGAGCAGGGCTGAAATCCGTTTTGAAACGCAAGCTTCTGATTCACGATGGTCAGAATCCGGCCGGTCGCCGGATCGGTCACCACCACAGTGCCGTTCATGGGTCCCAGCGCGTCCACCGCCGCGCGGCGCACCGTCAGGTCTTCCCCGTCAATGACGTCGCCTTCGGTCGAATCGGCGAAATTGGGGACGCGCCAGGGTCCGCTCACGATTTTCTTCGCTCGCGTGTGCGTGGCGCGGGTGGAAACCAAGCTCATCGCGAGTGGTTTCGCTTTTACCGATTTCCTCTTTTTGGCAGGAGCGACCGCCAGCAGGTGGGAGCCCCAGGCGAGCGCAAACAGGAACAGGACCGGACGAACAAGCAAAGATTGCCGGGTTTTAGAAGGCAAAGCTTCTCCCTCTACTTTAAGTTTCAGACTTTAAGACGGACTTACACATTGTGCAGCAAGGAACCTAGCGGCGTCAAGCCGTATTCCTACCTGTACCTTATCGGCAGATTCCGGGAATTCCCATTCTAGAACGTAAAGCGGACGCCGACCTGGGCCCGCCGTGCGTTGGTCCCGTCAGGGAATCCGGCGGAAGCACTGCCCAACCCCGGAGTCGTCGGCGCGCAGGTTGTCGCTGTAGCGGAGCCGCAGGGAGCGATCACGAAGTTCGGTACCGCGGCCGTTCCCTTGTTTGCCGCAGTATAGCCGGTTGTAATCACGCCCGTGTTGCTCATGGTGTTCGTCAGATTAAAGACCTCGAACAGCAACGTGAGGGGCATGTTCTCTCGAATAGGAAAGGTTTTCGAGAGGCGAGCATCGCCACGCGTGATCGGATCGCTGTGTAATGGGTTATTTGGCAAGAATGGAACGCGGCTGTCGCCGCCCAAGCCATCAAGAGTGCCGGTGAACGCTTGTGGAAGATTGACGGTCGATGAGAAAGGAACCGATTCGAAGATCGGGCGCCGGCTAGCCAGCGTCCCAATCCCAGCCAATTCCCAGCCGTTCACTACGTATTTCGCGAACGCGTTATTGCTTTTCATGAATTTCGGGCGCGCGATGAGGATCGCGTTAAAACGGTGGCGCTGGTCCAGGTTGCCATTCCCTTTGTCGAGGCTATACGAGCCGTTGTAGAGCCCCATTGGGCCGCTGCTGAAGAAGATCGCGTTGCTGCCGGATTCCTGATTCTCGTCCAGCTCGTGCGACCAGGTGTAGGTGATCCCGCCCTGGAACGTGCCGTTGAAACGCTTGTTCAACTGGACCGTCATGGCGTCATACCATTGTTTTCCGCCGTTCTCCACCTGATTGATGTGACCGTACCTAGTATCGACACGGTTGGCGAGAAGATACAGCGGCGTGCTGTAGACTTGGCCGGTCGGGTTGAAGTTGGAATCCAGAATATTGAAGTTGTAAACTTGCGAGCTGAGCGGCCCGATGTTGAGATCGCGAACCGTGAAGAGGCGCTTTCCGCGATTCATGATGTACCCCACGGTCAGCGTCATGCCCTGGGGAAGCGCTCGTTCGATGGCGACATCCAACTGCTCCGTGTAGGGATTCCGCATATTCGGCGCCGCGAACGTGATGGCTCGGTTCGATGCCAATGCTCCCGCCGGGCTGGTCAGCGGGATGGGATAGATCGGCGCACCCGCGGTAGTGGGACTCTGGATGGTCAAACTTTGGGTATATAGATCGTTCAGAGTGAAAAAGTTGCTGATCATCGCGGATATGTACCGCGCGTAATACAGCCCATAGCCGGCGCGCACTACGGTCTTGCTATTGATCGAGTACGCGAGCCCAATGCGCGGCGCGAAATTCTTGCCCGCGGACGGAATATGACCGGTCTGCGGATAGTTGGGATTGGTGATCGGAGGCTGCGGCAGAACCGAGTATTCGTAGCGCAAGCCGTAGTTAGCGGTCAGCTTAGGAGTGATTTTCCAGGTGTCTTGGGCGTAGAAACCCAGATCCGTAATGGTGGTGTCGACGATCGGATTTCCAAAGACCTGAGAGTAAGTGGACCAGTGACTGGGCCCCGGCGCGGGATTGGTGAAGTCCTGGGCGAAGGTGGTGACGTTGGAATAGGTGAACGTGCCTGCGCGGTTGCTGAGACTGTTGGAGAAGTCTTCGGTGCGGGCGATATCGAATCCGAATTTGAAAGTGTGGCTGCCCTTTACCCAGGACAGATTGTCCACCCATTGATAACGATTCTCGCTGGGGAGAATGCGCGGCAGGATGTTGTAGCCGCCCAACGTACCGACACCTGCCACGGAAAGGCTGACGTTGCCGATCGGGTAGCCCGCCTGTAGTGCCGGATCGAAATCGTCCGCTTGCCGATCCTTGAACCAGCCGAAGCGCGCCTCATTGACGACGCGTCCACTCGGAACCCAGGTCCACTGTAGCTTTCCGATGCGGTCGCGAACCGAATCGTCGCCGTTGGTTCCCACCGCGGCGCCGCTGGTCGAAACTATCCCGGTCTGAATTCCGTTCATGGAAAGCCACTTCAGATAGTTCATGCTGGCGCTGAACGAATGATGCTCGTTGGGGCGATAATCCAGTTTCAGAAAGTACAGCGACTGGTTGCCATTGCGGGGCGTCAGGCCGAACAGGCGCGGCAGGACGCTATTGATGGCCGCGCACTGCGCCGGGGTGGCCGGCGTCGTACAACCGATCCAGGCTTGAGTGCTTTGACTCACGTTCGGGTTGATGATGGTATCGACCATCGGAAAAGTCCGCCGCTGGATCTCCGTGTCGAAGAAAGCGAAAAGCTTGTCTTTCACGATCGGCCCGCCGATAGTGCCGCCCGTCTGATGCCTGACTTCGGGAGGATTGAAATACGAGTTGTTCACGAGGGAGTAGCGGTCTATCGCGTCCAGCGTTCGGTTCCGGAAGAACCAAAAGAAGGTACCGTGGAAATCGTTGGTCCCGCTTTTGGTGATGGTGTTGACCACTCCGCCGCTGGCCCTTCCGAACTCCGCCGAGTAAGACGCCGTGAGCACCTGGAACTCCTGCACCGCGTCCTGCGAAATCTGCGCGCCGAGACGGGTCCGGCCGGCATTCTCGTTGTAGTACTGATTGGTGGTGTCGTTGCCGTCGATCAGAAAGCTGTTTCCGCCGGCGATGCCGCGGAACGTGACCAGCCCGAAGTCGGCGTCTTTAGTGACGCCGGGTGCGAGAGTCACGAATTGATCCACCCGGCGGCCGTTGATGGGCAGCTCGGCGATCATACGGTTGTCGACGATCGCGGAAAGTTCCGTCTTGGTGTCGTCGACCAGCGTCCCTACGGCCGTCACGTCTACCGACTGCGTGACGGCGCCCACGGTGAGCCCGACGCTCAAATTCACGGTTTCGCCAACTTGCAGCGAAATGTCGACGGCTTCATACGCGGCGAAGCCCGCTTTTTCGATCTTCACCTTATAGCCGGTGGCCGGAACCAGGGCCGGGGCAACAAAGATTCCAGCGTCCGTAGTCACGATCTCACGGGTCACACCGAGGGCCGTGTTCGATACAACGACTTTGGCCGCGGGAACAGCCGATCCCGACGCATCGCGAACCGTACCGGAGATCGTCCCAAGTCCGGCGGTCGCCTGGCACCAGGCGGATGCGGAAATCAGGAAACCAAGAAGTGCTGCGCGTGTGAATCGAGTCATACTGCTCCCCACAAGTGAATTTATGTTGTCAGAACTGCCCTCTGCCAAACCCGAATGCCCCTCAGTTTATCAGAACTGCGTTACAACGCAATAACGATTGGGACACGCGATGCCGGGACGCTAACCGTTGGCCGCGCATGTTTATCAAGGGCCAAATTCCGTTTGCCGGAAGGTTCTCGCCTGCACAAACGTCTAAGCTGAAAGATACGCCCATGGTGCTCGATGGGAACGATTTCGAGGTGATCGAGGCTTGCCGCCGCGGCGATCCGGATGCCTTCCGGGTCCTGTTTGAAACCTATCAGGACAAGGTCTACTCGATCGCCTTGCGCTACTCCGGCGAGCGCGCGGCAGCGCTCGACATTGCGCAGGACGTCTTCGTAAAGCTGCTCTCAAGCCTCAAGGATTTCCGCGGCGACGCCGGCTTCGAATCCTGGCTTTATCGTCTGGTGGTCAATCGTTGCCTGGACCATCATCGGCGCACCCGCCGGATCCGGCTGCTGATGGAGGATGTCCTGCATCTGTTCGCATCCTCCCGGGAAACCGCGCTCCACAATTTATTGCGGACTGAAATCGAGGCGCAGGTGCAGCGCGGGATCGCCAAACTGGCTCCCGAACAGCGCATGGTAGTCGTCCTGCGCTACACCGAAGGCCTGTCCTATGAGGAGATCGCCGCCATTCTGGGGTGTTCGCAGGGAACCGTAGCCTCGCGGCTGAATCGGGCGCATAAAATTCTGGAAAAACGACTGGCGAATTTGCGGAGAGAAGGCCATGCATAGAAGCTGGATCGAACCGGTGCTGGATCGTCATCTTGGAGAGGTCGCCGCGCCGGATGAATTGTGGGATCGCGTCCGCACTTCCAAGGCGCGGCCCCGGCCGGTCCTCGAATGGAAGCTGGCGTTTGCCCTGATGGCGGTAATTGCGAGTGCGTGGGCTCTGCATCCGCGCGCGGCTTCCATCCAATCTGACCGCGCGAGCGAGATTCAGCAATGGATGAAAACCCGCTGCGGCCTGGACGTTCCTTTGACACCCGCCGTACAGGTTCGTCTGCTGGGCGCGCGGCAGACTGGAGCCGGAACGGCTGAAATCCGCTACCGGCTGCACGATCGGGAAGCTACCGTGCTGGTCTCCAAAGCCGGCCAATTCACGGATGGCCACCGGTTCGTCGGCGAAACTTCCTGGATCTGGCGCGGGCAGTTGTATACAGTCGCTTCCGCGGATTTCCAAGCCGCGTGCCTGTTGTGTCACGCTGATGGCGCGTCGGCGCTGAACTAGCCGTCAGAATCCGACCTTAGCGGCAACCTCGCTGAAAGCCGCGTCACAAAAACTGTGCTACGCTGCACAGTTCTGTGACTCCCGCTTACTTCTCACTACTCCTGCTCCTGTTCTCGGCTTCGGGCTGCGCGGCCCTGATTTATGAGGTGGTCTGGTACCAACTCCTACAACTCGTCATCGGATCCACGTCCGTCTCCATGGGGATTCTGCTCGCCACCTTCATGGGCGGACTGTGCATCGGAAGCCTGTGGTTGCCGCGCCGCTGGACCAATCAGCATCCGCTGCGGATCTACGCCGCACTCGAGTTCGGCATCGCTGTTTTCGGGATCCTGGTGAAAATCCTGCTGCCGGTCCTAAGCCGCGTATATTTCGCCGGCGCCGAACATGGGATGCCCGGCATGCTGTTGCGCGGAATGCTCGCCGCGCTATGTATGCTGCCCCCGACCATCCTGATGGGCGCGTCGCTTCCCGCGATCGTGCGCTGGATCAGGAGCACTCCGCAAGGCGTCTCCTGGTGGGGATACCTTTACGGTGGCAATACGGCGGGCGCAGTGTTCGGATGCCTGCTGGCCGGATTTTATCTGTTGCGGCTCTATAATCTCTCCGTAACGACGTGGGTCGCGGCTGGCATCAATACCGTGGTCGCCGCGATCAGTTATTTCGCAGCGCGCTTCGTGAATGCGCCGGTGCTGGTCGAAGAAAATGCAACCGACGCGCCGAAGTTTGACCGCTGGCCGGTGTATCTATGCATCGCGCTGTCCGGCGCCACCGCACTCGGCGCAGAAGTCGTGTGGACCCGCACCCTCGGCATGCTCCTGCTGGGGACGGTCTACGTCTTCTCGATCATCCTGGCCGTCTTCCTCGGCGGACTCGCGATCGGCAGCGCGGCCGGATCGTGGATCGCGCGAAAAGGCCGCTCGCAAGCCGCACTCGGATGGTCGCAAATCCTGTTGATGCTGGGGATGGCGTGGACCGCCTACACCATCGTCCACGTGCTTCCAGTGTGGAGCGACGACGTGCTTACCACGCAAGACGGATGGCACATGTACACGCTCGACTTGAAGCGCTGCCTGTGGGCCATCCTTCCTCCGACGCTTTTCTGGGGCGCGAGCTTTCCCCTCGCGTGCGCCGCCGCAGCCCGGCCCGGCGAGGAATCCGGCCGCGTCGCCGGAGGAATTTATGCCGCGAACACACTGGGCGGAATCGTAGGCGCACTCGCCGTCAGCCTGGTGTTGATCCCCTGGATCGGCACGCAGATGACCGAGCGCGTTCTGCTAAACGCCGCCGGATTGAGCGGATTGATCGCGCTGTTTCCGATTCTACGACGATCCGCCGGCGGAATCGTCGCGATGATCGCATCGGTGGTCCTCACCCATTTCCTCGCGGTCAGCATCGATCCCCTTCCAGGCGACCTGATCGCCTACGGCCGCCGCATGGGCGTCAACGCCGGTCAATCGAAAATTCTCTATACAGCCGAAGGCCGGAATTCGTCGGTCGCGATTTCGGAATGGAATAACGGCACCATTTATGTGAACGTCAACGGCCACGTCGAAGCCACCACCGAAATCTTCGATATGAAGCTCCAGCGCATGGTGGGGCATCTTCCGGCGCTGCTACATGCCAATCCGAAATCTGTGCTGGGCATCGGATTCGGCGCCGGAGTTTCCGCGGGGACCTTCACGCGCTACCCGGGCATCGAAAAAATCACCATCTGCGAAATCGAGCCCGTGATTCCGCCCGCATCCACCAAATATTTCGGCCGCGAAGACTACCAGGTCGCGCTCAATCCGAAAACCCACATCGTGTTCGACGACGCGCGCCACTACTTGTTAACGACGACGGAGAAATTTGACGTCATCGCGTCCGACCCCCTAGATGTGTTCGTCAAAGGAACTGCCGCGCTGTATTCGAAAGAGTACTTCGAATCGGTGAAGAGCCACCTGAAGCCGGGAGGGATGTTCACGCTGTACGTTCCGCTGTATGAAACCGACCAGCCGACCATCAAGAGCGAACTCGCCACCTTCTTCGCCGCGTTTCCCTACGGCACCATTTGGGCCAACACGCGAGACGGCTTGGGCTACGACATGGTCTTTATGGGTCAAGCCGATCCGCTGCGCATCAATATCGATGAGGTGCAGCAGCGCCTGGATCGTCCCGATTACGCGCCGGTGCGCGAATCTCTGCGCGGCATCGACATCGGTTCCGTGTTCGACATGCTGGCCACCTATACCGGAAATGCCGAGGATCTGAAGCCGTGGACCCGCGGCGCGCAGATCAACACGGATGAGGATCTTCGCCTCAGCTATCTCGCCGGCTGGGGAATTAACGCCAATCTGGAAGATACGCTCTACCGCCAGATGCTGGCCTATCGACGTCCGCCGGTCGGTATGTTCACCGGCGCGCCGGAGCATGTCCAGTTATTGATGGCCGTATTTGGCCCTCGTTGAGCCGCCAGCATCCAGATCGATTAACCCAGACCCTGAGCCGTGACCATAGGGAGCGGTTAAACGTGCGCGGCTAACCAGCACATATCTGCGGAACAAACTCCGCCCCACTCTCGTATCCTTAAAGAAGCCGTGCATCCCCGAGCCTCCTTCATCGAAGCCGCGTCCGTCGCCCTGGATTCGCTGCGCTCCAGCAAGCTCCGCAGTTTCCTCACTTTGCTCGGAATTATTCTTTCCACCACCACGCTTATCGCTGTGATGAGCGTGATCCACGGCATGGACGTCTTCATCGCCAACACCGCCTCCAGCATGGGTAACGATGGATTCCGCGTGCTCCGCGTCGCCTTCGTCGGACGTCCCGACCCCAAGCGATTCCTGGAAGCCATCCAAAAGAATCCGAATCTGACTCGCGACGAATACACCTTCATCAAGGAACACGCGACCCTGGTGCGCGAAGCCGCCATTCAAAGCCAGCGCGGCGGAAAGCTTAGCTATCACGGCGACCTGGTGGACGGCGTCATCATTATGGGCGCGAGTCCCAACGCGCTGGGCATGTCCAATACGCAGGTCGAGCTCGGCCGCATGTACACCGACACCGAGGACGAAAAGCACATGGGCGTCGTATTCCTGGGCGCGGATTTCAAGGATCGCTTTTTCCCCACCACCGATCCGCTGGGCAAGACCGTGCAGATCGATGGACGGCCCTTCGAAGTGATTGGCGTGGCCAAGACTAAAGGCAGCGTCTTCGGACAATCGCAAGACAACTTCGTCGCCATCCCCGATCAGACTTTCTTCAAGATGTACGGCTCAATAAAAGGGATCAGCTACAACTTTTCGGCGATCCGGCGCGAGCGCCTGGAAGAAGCGCAGGACGAAATCACGGCGCTGATCCGATCCTTCCGCCACCTGCGTCCGGAGCAGCTGGATAATTTCGCGATCCAATCTTCGGATTCCCTGGTTTCCGCCTGGGACCAGTTGACCGGCGCGATCGCCGCGGCCGCCGTCGGCGTGGTCAGCGTGTTCATGGTGGTGGGCGGCGTGGTGATCATGAACATCATGCTCGCCGTAGTGAGCGAGCGGACGCGCGAAATCGGAGTCCGCAAATCCGTGGGCGCGCGCCGCGCCGATATTCTCAATCAGTTTCTGGTGGAATCGTCCATGCTGGCCGCATGTGGAGGGTTGATCGGCGTAACCATCGCGTGGATCATCGCGATCCTGGTGCGAAGTTTCACCCCCGTGCCGATGGTCCTGCCGCTGAATGCGGTGGTGCTCGGCGTCGTGCTTTCGGCTGCCGTCGGCTTGTTCTTCGGGATCTATCCCGCGCGCCGCGCCGCGCGTCTCGACCCGATCGTAGCCCTTCGCTCGGAGACGTCGTAAGTTGACGCTCTTATCTCAAACCCGAAGGTTGAACCGCTCCCTTCGGTCGCGGCTCGGTTTCGCCGCTAAATCCGCAGCATCGACACTGAGCCGTGACCGAAGGGAGCGGTTCAACGCTGACCTTTCCCAGAGCCTACCCCGTGTGGCGGAGGCTTCGAAAATCCTATGAAGCTCCTCATCTCGGTAATCGGCCTGGCGCTGGTCACGCTTCGCGAAAACAAAGTTCGCTCTTTCCTCACCGTCCTCGGTGTGATTATCGGCACCGGCACCATCATCGCGGTCGGATCGATCCTCGCCGGACTCGACGGCGCGGTCACGGGCGTGATCCGCAGCTTCGGCACCAATACCGCCATCGTGTTCCGAATGCGCATGGGTCCCAACTTCGGCGGCCGTAGTGCCGAGGAACGCAATCGCAAGCCGCTGACGTACGAAAACGCCGCCTCCATCGCCGAACGCTGCCCGTCGGTCGAGCATGTCAGCCCCTACCTGTTCCCTAACTTCGGCGGGCGCGTTCGCTACAGGGGCAACGACTATTTCGGGCCCAACATCGGCGGCACCGACGACGGCTATTTGAACAGCGGCCAGGCCGAAATGAAATTCGGCCGCTTCTTTACCGATACCGAGAATCTGCACCACATGCCCGTCGCCGTGATTGGCGAGGATGTTTACAAAGCGCTATTTGGGGCCGAGAACGCGATCGGCAAACGAATCACCGTCGCGGGCGCTGAAGTGGAAGTGATCGGCGTGATGAATCGTCCCGCCATGTCCCTACCGGGCCAGGACGATAGCCGTATCCTGATGCCGTATTTCACCATGCACAAGCTGTTTCCTTCGGCTCGCGAGAACATGTTGGTGGTGGCCGCCAAGCACGGCCAGCTTCCCGCGGCCATCGATGAAATGCGCGCCGTGCTCCGCCAGGAACGCCATGTGGCGCTCGCGGCTCCCGACAATTTTTTCATCTCCACCGCCGATCAGATGGTGGAGGATTTCCGCTCCGTCACCGCCATGGTGACGCTGGTCATGGTGGTCCTCAGCTCCATCGGACTGCTGGTCGGCGGCATCGGAGTGATGAACATCATGCTGGTATCGGTCACCGAACGGACGCGCGAAATCGGAGTCCGTAAAGCCATCGGCGCGCGCCGCTCCGACATCGTCGCGCAATTTCTTACTGAAGCGGTCGTGTTGACCGGACTCGGTGGACTCGCCGGGATGTTTTTCGGCTGGATCGTCTCCCGCGCCAGCCACTTCGTGTTTCCATCCTTGCCGACCGTAGTCCCGCTATGGGCCGCAGGCCTTGGAATTGTCGTGTCCGTCGGAATCGGCCTGTTTTTCGGAATCTGGCCCGCCAGCAAAGCCGCTCGCCTGGATCCGGTCGAAGCGCTTCGTTACGAGTAGCCGTCCATGGTTGAGCAAGCTTCAGCTTGTCTCCGTCAGCACGCAGCTGCCGCAAAGATCGCCTCAATCACTTCCATATTCTTCACCGCATCCTCAATCGGCACCGGCACCGCGCCATCCTCCAGAATCGCCCGCGAAAACAAGTCCCCCTGCAGCGTGTACTGATCGCAAACCGGCAACTCCTCTGCGATGCCGTCCACGAATATCCGCGTCGGCCGGTCCGGCGGAGCGTTGAACGGAATCTCCACCTCGATCATCCCGCGCGTCCCGAACATCTGCATCTTCTGATACGGCGTCAACTGCGTCGAGCAAGTGAACACACATCGACCCGTCGAAAATTCTAAAATCGCCGACGTCAAGCGGTCCGTCTTAAACTGCGGGTCCCGTTCAATCGATCCCACCGCGCGCCGCGGCTCTTCTCCAAACAGCATCCGCGCGAGCGTCACTGGATAACATCCGATATCCATCAACGCCCCGCCGCCCCACTCCGCAACATTACGCACATTCTGAGGATCGCGATTGTCATAACTGAAAAATCCGTTGACGACGCGCAGTTCGCCGATGCGCCCGCTTCGCACCAACTCCGCCACCCGCACCCATTGCGGATGCGTGCGAGCCATGAATGCCTCCCCGATCTTCACCGGAAATCCCAGCAGTTGCCGAGCCTCCGCCGCCGACAACCCGATCGGCTTTTCGCACAACACATGCTTCCCCGCCCGCGCCGCACGCAGCGACCACGGCACATGCAGGTGATTCGGGAGCGGAATATAGACGGCATCGATCTCCGGATCGTCGATCAATTCTTCATACGATCCATACGACTTGGCGAGGCCGGTCGCGCGCGCTTTCTGCAAATCCCTGGAAGCAATCGCGACAATTTGGGCCCATTCGCACCGCTGCATCGCCGGGATGACTTTCGTCACCGCGATTTTCGCGACTCCCAAAACTCCCCACCGTATTTTCCGCATTCGAATTTCGTTAGCCTCACTGGACCGTGATCGTCGCGGCATTGCTCGCCAAGCCCCCAGCCACCAGGAACACAGGGGTCCGTCCGGATAGTCCGCTCGGAACGCGCGCGTCGATCTCCCACAGGCCCGGGCTTGCCAGTCCGCTGGAGACCACTTCGGCGGGGATGTCGCCGAAAAAGACCTGAACCGGTACAGCATCTCCACCGTAGCCCGTCGCAAAAATTCGCAGCACACCGCCCACAGCCGCCGGATGCGACGCATCGTTTACGACGGAATCCTCGTTTTCGATAGCGCCGGGTTGCTGTGGGTCCGCAGGCTGCAGAACGAATATGCCGGGGCTCGACACCGTGATCGTCGCCGTCCCGGAAGCGATCTCATTTCCCGCAGCTTGTATGGAGATTACGGCGGTGCCGGGGACCACCGTTTCTGGCACGATGAAATTAACCTGTGACGCTGTCGCCGCCAGCACCCGAGCTGCCGTGCCGGACACTAGCACCCCATCCGGAGTCGTCGAAAACGTTCCGAACGCTGCAGCGAACGAGCCCGGCGCAATTCCTTGCTCGAGCCGATAACTCGCGGCGTTGACGGTGGTCACATTCCCCGATTGCGTTGGCGGCGCCGCGCCAGAGCGCGCGAGGATCGCCGCCATAACCGGATCGAACCGCGCGAAATAATCCGTGGAGCGAGTCGCAATCGCGATATCCGGTTCAAGATAGGCGTCCCCGGGAGGAAGATAAGACGGCGCGGAAAAGAATTGCCGGGAATATTGGCCCGGCGTTTGCGACCCCGGTAGATTAAATGAGGCAACATTGCCAAAATGCTGCGGCCTCCCTCCTGTGGGTTCTCCGATAACACGGGCGATGCTCCCCACACTCGGCTGCTTGAACACTTCAGCGTCGTCCATGCCGGATGAGAAAGTCCCCTTGTCGATTGCGGCGTAGAGCGCAAATCTCGGATTCGCGCGAAGCTGCGGAAGCCGTTGAACCACGCCGTTGAAGAGCGGATTGATGATGCTGTCGTCCCCTCCGGTATTGCCTCTAAAATCGAACACGAGAGTATCAATGGGATTCGAATCGAGGGTGTTCAGGATAGTCGAGGCGAAGGCGGAAAAGGGATTGGCCGGATCGTTCGCGCAAACGTTGTACTTAAAATAAAGCATGCGATTGGGCACCGAGTAATTGAACCAGTAGTAGTGAGTTGTGTCTAGAAGATAATCTGGAATTGTTCCGGTAGCGGCTGAGAGCAGAGATACGCGCGTCTCGTTGGATGCGTCCATCAACAGCGTAAACTCGCTGCCATCCAGGCTTTGAAATGTCAGTGGGGAAGGCGATCCTTCGGGTACTAAACCCAGGCCTTGAAGAATCTGCTGCTGCGCCAGGTAAATCTGCGCCATGTAGTGCAGCCACTGATCGTTCTCATGCGGGATAACGGTTGCCAGGCGCTGCATAACTTCGCCGATCGAATAATCCCCGATCCTTATCAAACGCGCCCCCAACGCGCGTGAGTATTCCGCACCGGCGGAGGTGACGAAGACTCCATCGTCCAACCACCGCAAATGCATCGGTAGCTGCTGAAACCCGGGTGCCGCGTAGAGATATAGATAGGTGTGTGAATCGCCCGCCATCGCTACCAGTTGAGCCAGGCTCACATAGAACTGCGCGTCCGTCAGCGTGGCCATGTTCGCTTGGAGACTATTCACCGACTGTTGAAACGCAGACGAAGAAAGTTGAGAAAAGAAGTTCGGGTCCAGCTTCGGCAATTGCATGGCGACAAAATTCAAATCCTGCGTCCGGCTGCCGACGGAGGAAGGCTGCGCCTTCAGGAGGAGCGCCGGCACAGCAAAAACGAGTAGCCACCGCCGCATGTCTCGATAGTACTAAGAACTCAATCTCCCCCGCTCTCAATAACTTCCCACTTCGGTGCGACCCTGAATCGCAAACGCACCGCTATCCTCGGCTCAGAATGGTTTGGCGCTCTCATCGGCTTCCAGACCTACCGCGCGGCGGCGAAGTTCTCTGAGATTCTCCCATCGCAACGTGACATGCAGCTAGCTTTTAGTGTGACGATGAGCGAG
>Ga0210400_10000436_pt1 | contig 46853 bp, 40 predicted proteins | sample IncBWH26MmetaG_FD_155456 | JGI IMG/M metagenome (GOLD analysis project Ga0210400, IMG submission 155456) | Forest soil microbial communities from Barre Woods Harvard Forest LTER site, Petersham, Massachusetts, United States - Inc-BW-H-26-M | ecosystem: Environmental > Terrestrial > Soil >... | reverse complement strand
GTAGGTGTGGCTGGCGGAAGCGGTGGAGGCGGTGCCGCCATCGCCGAAGGTCCAGCTGTAGGTCAGAGTGGCCGTGGAGGAGCTGTCCGTGGCCGAGCCCACGAAGGACTGGCTGGTGCCGCTGGCGATCGTCACATTGCCGGAAGGCGTCGTGATGGAGGCCGTCACGGTGTTGGCCGCCGTAGGCGGATTGACGGTGATGGCGCGGGTGGCGCTGCTGCTGACCCCCGTGTTGTCCGTGGCGGTAAAGGTCGCGGTGTAGCTGACGGCGGAGGTGCCGGTGTTGGTGTAAGCGTGGCTGGCGGAAGCGCCGGTGGCGGTCGCTCCGTCACCGAAGTTCCAGCTGTAGGAGAGGGTGGCGGTGCTGCTGCTGTCCGTCGCACTCCCGGAGAAGCTCACGGCCGTCCCGCTGGCGATGGTCACATTGGAGGCGGGCGAGGTGATGCTGGCCGTGACCGTGTTGCTGGTGCCGGGGTTGAACTGGATGTCGATGACCGGATGGAGCTCGATGCCGTTGGGAGCCACACCCGTCTGGCCGTGGAGGAAGTCGAACATCCCGATGCCGGTGAGCTTCACGGGGACATTGGCGGTCTGGAAGCTGCCCGTGGCGGTGTAGACCGCGTTGAATTGGGCGCGGGCGTTCGTGATGCCGTTGAGGAAGGGGCTTGAGGAGCCCACGCAGGAAGGCAGCGGGATCTCCGCGATCATCGTCAGGCCGCTGGCGTCCTGAAGCACCAGATGGATGTCGGAATCGTTCTCGAGCTTGTACTGGGTCAGCGTGGCGTTGAGCACCCACACCGTCGTCTCGTAGGGGGAGACGCGGTTGTTGGCGGGAATGGGGCTCGGCGCAGGCCAGCCCCGCATGGTGGCGATGGTGTTGGTCTGGGGCGCGGAGAGGTCCACCAGGCCCACATCCGCGTCGGTGCCGGTCTTGACGGACCAGCGTTCCACGCCGCAGGACTGGGCCTGGAGGGCCGGAACGGAGAGGCCCAGGGAAAGCGCCGCAAAAGCGGCAAGCAGGCGAGAGCGAATCATGGGGATTCCTTTTGATTATTTAAGTAGGTTCATATTTAGAGCTGCATGGTGACCCTAGAACCGCTGGTGGTCTGACGGATGTGAATTCTTTTTAAACTTTCAACTGTTGGTAAATGTGCCTACAGATGCTGAAAGTTGATTGGAATAAAATGTTTGATATATTAATAATTTAGTGTTAATAATTTGTAAGCTGTCAATTTATTAATACAGAATGTTCTGCACTTTCGTCATCTTCGGGTTCCGAAGATCGGCTGGGTGCGTCTTGATGGGACGCGCCCGGTGCTCACTTCTCCCGTGGCTAGGCAGAGGGTCTACCAGCCCGGTGAGGGCAGAGGCAGATGGACGAGAAAGCCGCCAGATGGAGCGCGTGCTCAATCCTCGGGAGGCCGCCAAAGCTCCGCCCACCCTGGAATCTCATGGCCGGGCATGGGTCGTGCGATGAAATAGCCCTGGGCCTCCTGGCAGCCCATCGACTTCAGCAGGTCCCACTCCGCCCGGCCCTCGACGCCCTCGGCCACCGTCTTCAGGTTCAGCCTCCGGGCCAGATCCAGGCTGGATTCCACGATGCTGCGGTGCCGGGCGTGCTCGGGGGCGCCCCGGACGAAGGACTGGTCGATTTTCAACTCCGTGCAGGGGAGGTTGCTCAGCTGCTGCAAGGAGGAATATCCGGTCCCGAAATCATCAATTGACAGCCCGAAACCCTTCATCCGCAGTCTGGCCAGGACATTGAGCGCCCTAGTGGCCTCCGCCATCACGGCCGTCTCGGTCACCTCCAGCACGAGCTGATGAGGATCGCATCCCTGGTCCCGCACCAGCTGGTCCAAGTGATCAACCACTGTGAGATCGTTCAGATCCAGCATGGAGACATTAACCGATACTTTGAGGTTCAGACCCCGCTCCCCCCAGGCCCTCAGGTAGGCGCACGTCTGGCAAAGCATGACCTCCGTGAGATGGCCGACGAGGCCTTCCGCTTCAAGGATCGGCACGAAGCTCATGGGCGGAACGACGCCATGCCCAGGCCTGAACCATCGAGCCAGCGCCTCAGCGCCTTCCACCTTGCCTGTGCTGAAGGATATTTTTGGCTGGAAGAAGGGAAGCATTTCTCCCCGGTCGAGAGCCTGCCGCAGATAATCCCCGGTGAGACCGGAAAAGGCCAAGTGCTGCCCGCTCGGATCCCCCGAGAGATGGAACCTGTCGAGCACCCGGGCCAGATCTTCTGATGTGACAGGCTTCTCCAGAGTGCCGAGCACCTCGAGGCCATAAGCCCGGGCCATGGTTTCCACGGTGTTCAGGATGGACGCTTCCATGCCGCTCGCCACCACGATCGCTTTGACCAGGCGCTGCTCCGCGAGCTGGCTGATGAACTCCACGCCGTCCATTTCCGGCATTTCCAGATCACAGAAAACCACATGCGGGCGCGCGTCGGCGGCCATCAGGATTCCGAGCGCCTGTCTCGCGCTGGCGACGTCCAGCACGGTGCCGACGCCAAGACTCTGAAGCAGCTTGACGATCACCCGGCGCTCGAGATCCTGATCCTCGACAACGAGAGTGGTCAGCTCGCTGAGATTCATTGTTGTCCCTTGCTTATTTGCGCTGGCCGACTATGCAGCAAATGCGATCCAGCGTCCAGAGATATGAAATAAATTTAACGATTTTTAACAAGTGCCGCATCGCAGAGTGCGACTTTCAGAGATTGTTTAAGCGGGAAGACCTGATTATCGTTCCGGGAGACCGATCAAACAAAGTCTATGAGATCAAGGCCTGAACTGCCTCACACGCCATCGGAGGCCTTCACATGCTCTCGTCCGCCCTTCGATTGCTCGCCATCGGTCGCCTGGCTGTGGTCTCCGCGCGCAAAGTCGCGCACCGGATCCTGGCTGCGCTTCTCTGCTGCGGCCTTCCGATGTTGGCGATGGCTTCCGTGGGCTCGGAGAAGTTGCCAAGCGCCCGCTTCGCTTTCCGAGGCTATGGCGTGGAGCAGGGGCTCCTCAATCTGGCCATTCAATGCATGACTCAGGACAAGGCCGGGTTCCTGTGGGTAGGCACCGAAGAAGGTCTCTTCCGTTATGACGGGGAACGGTTCAAGCGCTACGGGTTGGACGAAGGGTTGCCCTCCACTTACATCGAGCAGATCGCGCTGAGCCCCGATGGCGGCCTTTGGGTGGCGACGCAGGGGGGGCTGGCCCGCCTGAGCGGAGACCGCTTCGTGACCATCGCGAAGGAGGATGGCCTTCCGAAAACGTGGGTCCGGGATGTTGCGATCGATGGCCAAGGGGTCGTCTGGGCCGGAACGGACGAGGGTCTATTCCGTTCCATCGCCAGCGGGAAGTTCATATCCGCCCCCGGCTGGAGCGGGGGGGAATGCACTGCCGTCGCTCTAGGGCGCGAAGGAACCATTTATGCGGCAGGTTCGAGAGGCCTGGCGTACAAGGATGTCCATGGCGAATGGAGCATTTTAGGGCCGAAGGACGGCCTTGGAAGTGATCGCATCGACGCGATCCTCTTGGATTCCAAGAACGCGCTCTGGGTCCGGTCCAACTTCCATCTCTGGGTTCGGGAGCCCGGAGCGCCCAGGTTCCAGAGCCGGGATGCGGGGCTCTCCAGGGGCGTGACCAGGGGCCGCCTATTGAGGGGCGCCAAAGGGTCCATATGGGCTCCGACCAACTTGGGCCTGGCCCATTGGAACGCGGATACCCACAACTGGGACCTCTTGAACACCTCGAACGGCCTCCCGTCCAACCTCGTGGGCGCCGCGTTCGAGGACCGGGAAGGATCCATCTGGGCAGGCGCGGCGGGTCTCTACCGCTGGCTGGGGCGAGGCCTTTGGAGTTCTTACGCCCAGCGTGAAGGGCTTCCGAGCGATGTGATCTGGTGCATCTTCCGGGACCACCGGGGACAGCTCTGGGTAGGTACGGACCAAGGGCTTTGCCGGGCCAGTGAAGGCGGGTGGTCGATGGTTCCTGAGAGCCGGGGCCATGCCATCCGCAGGGTGGCGGAAACCGCCGACGGCAGGCTCTGGATGGGCGGAAGCCCTCTGGAGTTGCTCCTCTATGATCCGCGAAGCGGACATGTCGACCGCTTTGGACCGGCTTCCGGACTCCGCGGGAAGCGGTTGATGTCGGTGCTCGTGGACCGTTCCGGCGAGCTTTGGGTGGCGGCGGACGGCGGGGGATTGATGAGGGCGGTGAAGTCCGCGAAAGCCCCGGGCAGTTGGCGCTTTGAACCTGTCGACCTGCCTCAGGGGACGCCGACCGAGGATATCCGTTCTCTAGCCCAGGATGCCGAGGGGCGCGTATGGGTGGCCGGCGAGTTCGGCCTGGCTTGCCTGGACGCAGGCCGCTGGCGCCGGTACACCACCAAGGACGGGCTCCTGAAGGACTATGTCAGTTATCTCGATGTGCCCGCGGCTGGAGGCATCCGTTTCGCCTATTTCGAACCTCTCGGCATCTCGCGGGCGCGGGTCGAACATGGAGCGCTCAGGATCGTCGACCACTTGGGCACGGCCCAAGGTCTCCAACCGGGCAAGGTCTACCTCATGGGCGAGGACATCCACGGCCGCCTCTGGGTCGGCTCAGGCCATGGTGTGGATCTGGTCGAAGCGGACGGGGTCCGTCATATCAGCCAGACGGATGGGCTTCCGGGTGATGACTGCGACGCGAACGCTTTCCATGCGGACAGCGATGGTGATGTCTGGATCGGGACCAGTGCAGGTCTGGCCCATTTCGACGGTTCAGCGGAGGCGGCGGCCGTGCCTCCTCCGAATCCGGTCTTGCTTTCCCTGCGACTCGGCCAGCAGGAGATCTCCGCGCCGTTCGCCTCCGGCGTGGAGGTCCCCCACAAGGACAGCACGCTCGAGGTCCATTTCGCGGGCTTGAGCTTTCTCAATGAGGCTCAAGTCCGCCACCAGGTCCGCCTTCTGGAGCTCGAGCCGCAGTGGCGCTACACCGATGTGAGGGAAGCCCGCTATCCAGCGCTTCCCCCCGGGCGGTACACCTTCGAGGTCCGCGCGCAACAAGCGGGAGGCCCCTGGAGCGAGGCCGCGGGCTTCAGCTTCCGGGTCTTGCCGGCCTGGTGGCAGACCTGGTGGTTCCGGGTCTTCACTATCCTGGCTGGTGGCGGCCTGGTGGCGCTTCTCGTCCGGTGGCGCATCGCCTCGCTGCGCCGCCACAATCGCGAGCTGGAGAGGCTCGTGGGGGAGCGCACCGGCCAGCTGTCCAAGACGAACCAGGCTCTGGAGGACAAGCACCAAGCGCTCCAGGAGCAGTCGAAAACCATCCAGGGCGCCAACCGGAACCTGCAGATGGAGATTCACCGGCGCATCCAGGCTGAGGCGATCGAGGACGAGCGTCGGCGATTCCTGGAGCGCATCGTCCAAGGGGCGCCGCTTGTGACGTTGCTACAGGACTTGGCGGAGATGACAGAGCGCCAGCTCCCCAACGGCCTTTGCTCCGTCCTTACCCTGCCCGACCAGCAGTTCTTCCACGGCGGCGGTTCCGAACGGCTCAGCATGGACGCCGAAGGGCAAGATTCCCTCCAGGCTGAAGGAGATGAATTTCCCGGGAGCCACGACCTGTCTCAAGTGCAGGTCATCGAAGACATCACCCGCGATCCTGTTTGGAAGTCTCATCGGACTTTAGGGGTTCTGCAGGGCCTGAAGTGCTGCTGGTTCTTACCCATCATCTCCGGGAACCAGACACTGTTGGGCTTCTTCAATGTCCACCATTCGACAAGCCGCGCCCCACAGGCCTCTGATATCAATGTCATGGTCGCGATGAACGGCCTGGCGGCTCTGGCCATCGAGCACCGCAAGCTGACGGCCGAGCTGGCTCACCAGGCCCAGTACGACACGCTGACCAACCTGCCCAACCGGTTCCTTTTCATGGACCGCCTCACGCAGGCTGTGGCCCTTGCCCGCCGGAGCAGCGCCGCCATCGGGCTGCTCTTCCTTGATCTGGACGGTTTCAAACGCATCAACGACACACTCGGACACCATGCGGGGGACCAGGTCCTGGTGGAAGTGTCCCGGCGGCTAACGGCATTCCTCAGACAAAGCGACACCTTCGCGCGGATGGGCGGAGACGAGTTCACCATGATCCTGATGTCCATCAAGGAGGTCCCGGATCTTGCCAGGGTCGCCCAGAAGATACTGGACGCCCTCCGCGAGCCCATGACCATCTGCGAGCAAGAGGTCGCGGTGGGCGCGAGCATCGGTATCAGCGTTTTCCCCGAGGATGCCGATGGTGAAGAGCAGTTGCAACGCCATGCGGACGCGGCCATGTACCGTGCGAAGGCGCTCGGGAAGAACGGGTTCCAGTTCTTCACCGCCAATGTGAACGAGGAAGTCCTGGTCCGCCTGGAGCTCGAAAACCACTTGAGGCGCTCCTTGGAGCTCAATGAGCTCCAGCTTTTCTATCAGCCTCAGTACCGCGGAAGGGGTCATCTTGCCGGATTCGAGGCGTTGCTCCGGTGGAACCACCCCAAGCTGGGCATGATCCCTCCGGCCAGGTTCATCCCGATCGCCGAAGAATCAGGCATCATCCTGTCTATCGGCGCGTGGGTCCTGGAACAGGCTTGCCGCCAGATGTCCACATGGGCCCAGGCGGGATTCCCGAACCTCACGATGGCCGTGAATGTGTCCATGGTCCAGTTCGAACGGAGGGACTGGGCGGATTCGGTTGAGCAGGTTCTGAAAACAACCGGACTCGACCCTTCTCGCCTTGAGCTGGAGCTGACCGAAAGCGTGGTGATGCGGAATGCCAAGGAAGCCGCGACCCGCCTGAACCAGCTCCGGAAACTGGGGGTGCGTTTGGCCATCGACGATTTCGGGACAGGCTACTCCTCGCTCAATTATCTTCAGCAGCTGCCCATCGACACCCTGAAGATCGACCAGTCGTTCATCGAGAACCTCCATCCTGGCGGTCCCCAGGACGCTTCCTCCGAGGCGATCGTTCGAGCCATCATCGCTCTGGCGAAAAGCATGGACCTTGATCTCATCGCGGAAGGCGTGGAGACCGAATGGCAAGAGGACTTCCTCCGGAAACATGGCTGCGAAGGCATGCAGGGATTCCTCTTTGCCCGGCCCATGCCCCCCGAAGCATGTGAGGCGCTGCTCCGGACCTTCAGCGCATAGGTCGCCGCCTTCTTCGGAAGAGAGCTCCTTCAGGAGAATCCATCGATCCGCATCGTGCTCCGACCTCTGTTCGCACTCTGGGCCTGAGTGCGGCTTTTCTTTTGATGACGGCCCTGGCTGTAGCGTTGCCCAGGCTTCCAGTTTCTCAAGCCCGCGCCTTGATCGGGGCGAGTCTCGTCGCCGGGAACATCTTTGCGCTTCTCGCCTGCCTCTTCCGGGCCCGCCGCTTCCCCCAGGAGACGGTGTCCTGGCAGCTGATGGCTGGAACCATGGCCATTGTGATCGTGGCAAACGGCCTGTTCGCCACCCGGCACGGGGACCTTTCGCATTGGGATATCCGGGACACATGGATCGTGGCCCTTCATCTTCTTGCGACGATTACCCAGACCTGGGCTTTTCTGCGGCTCCCCATCACTGCACGGCACCCCGAGGGCATGCGGATGCATTTGGTGGGATCCCTTCTGTTCGGGAGCTCCATCGCTCTTCTCTTCTGGATGCTGGGGCTGTGGCAGATCGCTGGAACCTTGTCTTGGCTGGACCAAGTCCTCATGGCCCTGATCTGTCTGCGGGCTTCCATGACCGGCGGCGTGGTGGTCTATCAGGTGGTGGATGACCCGGCTCGGCTGAGAGGGCCGTTGGGCTGGCTGCTCTTCGCAGTCACCCTGGGTGCGCTGCCAAGCCTCTGGGCCCTCGCCCAGTTGGCTTCAGCCCCAGGCCGGTTGCTCCCGCCGATTGCAGGTCTGACGCCGATTTACGCGCTGACCCTCGTCATGGCGGCCCTGCACCCCTCCGCGGTGGATGCCCCCAGTGATACGACGAAGATGCGTCCCTTGGTCATCCTGCTGCTCTACCTGCCTTACCTCGCTTCGGCAGTCTATCTCCTGCTCGCCATGGTGGGCACGGCCCAGCGCCTTGTCGTGCCGATGGTCGGGTTCCTCGCGATCACCACCCTTCTCGTGATCCACCAGTTTGCGCTCCTTCATGAAGTCCAGATCGCAAGGAACGATCTCAATGCTCGCGTGCAGGAGCGCACGCGGGCCCTTGAGGAGAACCAGGCGCTCTTGCTCCGGACGGAGCGGATGAACAGCTTGGGCCTGCTCGGCGCGGGTATCGTGCACGACTTGAATAACGCCCTGACCGCCATCAATGGATCGGTGGATCTCGCTCGCGACTCCCTGCAGCGCAAGCTCCCTGTGAAGGAAACGGATCTCGCTCGGATCGAGTCGGCCGCCCATCACAGCGCCGCCCTTAGCCAACGCCTCATGGCATTCGCGCGCCGGGATGCGGAGTCGGAGGAGCAGTTGGACCTCGCCCAGCTCTTAGAAGGGGACTTTGAATTATTGCGTATGCTTCTACCCGCCCAGATCCGCCTAGAGATGGAGATCGGGATCGGCCCGTTCCCCTTGACCGCTTCTCGGGGACAGATCCAGCAGGTTCTCGTGAATCTCGTGGCCAATGCAAGGGACGCGATCGCGAGCTCTGGCACAGTGCGGGTTGAACTCATCCACGATGCAATGCAAGACGGACAGCCCTGCGCGGTGATGGCAGTGTCGGACAGCGGAAGCGGCATGTCCTCCGAAGTGATGGAGAAGCTCTTCCAGCCCCTCTTCACTACCAAGGCTCCTGGTAAGGGCACAGGCCTTGGCCTCGCTTCCGTGAAGGTGATTGCTGACCGTATGCATGGCGAGATTCAAGTACGAAGCGCACCAGGAGCAGGTACCACCTTCACAATCATGCTGCCTCTCACATCCTGATTGGCGCGAGCCATAACCACTCCCGCTTCTCCGGAGATATTCCGGGGAAGCGGCCCCATCTCACCGGGAGAGACACCCTCTCTGGTTCAATCCCCAGGGCCTGGGAGCCGGGCCGCGCGGGCGTTTGCTCGAGCGATACGACCGCATGGCGCCATTCGGGGTGTCGCAGAAATACTTCCCTCGACCATTAATCCAAAATGAAGCCGCAGGTACGCTACAGTCCTGTTTCGAGGGTAATGGCATATGCTTATCGTCACTCTGCTGAGATCGGCTGCCATCACGGTTCTCGCGTTCCTTGCTGTTTATCTTCCTGCTTTTGCCATTGCTGGAATCCTTCGGCTGCCGCCCAATCATCTGGTCCCGGTTGTGATGATGGTCAGTTTCACCATCACATGCGTGCTCATCGGTCTTGCCATTCATCGGGGCTGGCTCAGTGCGGTGGATTTCGGGTTGCGGTGGCCAGCGCGAAGGTGTCTGGCTTATTCGCTGATCTTTGCTGTCCCATTGAGCGCATTCACGGCGTGGGCCTTGAGCCATGCCAGGGAACCTGGTCCGCTCGGCGGGCTGAACCTAACTCCCGCATTGGTGTATCTCTACTTCGCGGTAGGAGCTCCGATTCAAGAGGAGGTGATTTTTCGCGGGCTTCTTCAATCAACTTTGGCCAGGAGCCTTGAGTCCTTTCCCAAGTGGGCCGCTGCGTCCGGCATAGCGGCATCGCTTGCCATTGCAGCTCTCTTCGGACTCATCCATTTGGAGGTGGGCCCGTTCACTGCGTTGGCTGCGCTGGTTCTTGGCGTGTTTGCCGGTGAATTGAGACGCCGCAGCGGAAGCCTGCTACCTGCAATCGTGTGTCACTCGATTTTCAACCTCGGTGGCATTCTTTGGGCCTTGAACTGAGCCCGGTGCCATTTCTCGGCGCTACCGGATCTGGTGTTTGAGAAAGGGTTCTCCTATCAAGGAACCAGTCTATGCACCCGTAGGATCCCCGTATTCGGCAGCCCTCGGACGATATACTCCTCTCAAACCCTCAGAATGGAGCAGGGAATATTTTTCAGTGGATCAGGGAATTTGCGCCGCCAGAGCAAGCCCAGGCCTAAGTTGGGAATGAGGCCTTCCGTGAAGCTGCTCTCCATCGAGCCCACCCCCAACCCCAACAGCATGAAGCTGAACCTGGACGAGGCCCTGCCTCCTGGCGTCACCACCACCTACCGGGTGATCGGCAAGGCTCACTACCCCGAATGGGTGCAGGCCCTCCTTTCTATTCCAGGCGTGGAGAGCATTTACCACTGCCTGGATTTCATGGCCGTCCAGCGCAATCCTTCCACGGATTGGGAAGGCCTGCTGTCGGAAGCCCGCCGGATCCTTAGCGGGGAAGCGCACCACGACGCAGCCGTCGAAAAGCTTGACGAGCCCTGGGGCGAAGTCCAGGTGTCAGTCCAGAACTTCCGACGCATTCCCATGCTGGTAAAGGTCAGCTTCAGTGGGGAGGAATCTCGCATCGCCCTGCCGAAGCGCTTCGGGGACGCGGTGGCCCAGGCCACGCCGTCGTCGCCCAACATGCTGCTAGAGCGCAAGTGGGTACCCCAGAAGCCTCGCTATGGAGAGCGTCAGGAGGTAGGCGAGCAGGTGGCTCAGGAGATCGACGCGACCTACGATCAGGTTCGTCTCGATCAATTGGTGAGGCAGGCCTTTGATTACCATCCTGAGGAGAATGAAACCCGCCGCGCGTATACGGATGAAGAACGGGCGGCCATGCTGGCTTCTGGGGATTGGAAAGCGCGCTATGCGGCCCTGACCTCCATGGACTCGGGCGCCAGGCACTTCGACATCCTGCTGGGCCTCATGAGCGATCCAAACGCCTCCGTCCGGCGGTTGGCCACGGTCTACATGGGCCTTTCCAAAAAGCCTGAAAGCCTTCCCCTCTTGGTGGCAGCTATGAAGGACCCGGCCGTGGCTGTGCGACGTAGCGCGGGGGATGCCCTCAACGATTTAGGAGACCAGGCTTTGGCCGATGGACGTGTCGCTCCCGCCATGGCCGAAGCCCTGAAGGACGCCAACAAACTGGTTCGCTGGCGCGCGGCGCGCTTCCTCTTCGAGCTCGGCGACACCCGTTCCCTGCCTGCCCTCAAGGCCGCTGAAGAAGACCCTGAATTCGAAGTGCGCATGCAGATCCGCCAGGCGATCGAGCGCATCGAAGGCGGCAAAGCGGCATTAGGGCCCATTTGGATGCAAATGACATCGAGCCAGTCGGTGGGGCGCGGCACGCGCGAAGCGCGGTGAAGCGGGCCCCCACCACATTGGGTTGAGGCAGCATGTTCATCTCCAGGCGATAGCTAACCGGACTGAGTGATCAGCGAAGGTAAGCGAAAAATTTAAATTCCCCTTACCGCGGCGTCCCGCATCGACACTCAAAGGGCAGGAGTTTAGAAGTTGTAGTGCACACTGACGGACGCGAGGAAGCGAGGTTCGATCTGGTAGCCCGTCACATGCTGATAGACAGGTACCTGCACGAAGGCATAGACATGCAGCTGATTGCTCAGGTGCACAGTAACTCCAGGGCTTGGATAGGCCAGAGTGGCACCGCTGTTCCCGATATCAGCATTGGCGCCAGAGGAGTACACCATCTGGCGAGTCGAGGCGTAGCCATCCCAGTTCAAGTTCATGCCACAAGGGTCCCGGGAGCTTTCGCCCCGGGCTCTTCATGATCTGCCGGTATTCAGCCACCATTCACCGGTTCCTCCTCGTAGCGAAGGGACGGGCCCTGGATGCTGCCTCAAGGAGGCCCTTATGAATGCAACCCTCACCCGTCCGGAAACCTCGACGCAGGTCCAGCGAGCTTCGTCCTGGTTTCGCGCGGCGTGGCTATTTCTCTTCTTGGGCCTATGTGCAAGTCCGGTCCACGCGCAGGAGGCCTATCGCTGTCCGCCCTGCGGGAGCCCCTGCGACGCACGCGTACACTCGGGGCCAGGCGTCTGCGACGACTGCCACATGGCCCTCGTGAAGGCCAGCGCCGTGCACCCCGCCAAGGTCGGCGAGAAGACACCCGCCAAGACCCGGGTGGCCATCCTCCTTTTCGAGGGCGTGCAGATCATCGATTTCGCCGGCCCTTATGAAGTATTCGGCCACGCGGGCTTCGATGTGTTCACCGTGGCGGAAAAGGCCGCGCCGGTCACCACTGCCATGGGACTCACGGTGACGCCCCGCTTCACCTTCGAATCCTGCCCGCTGGCGGACATCCTGGTCATCCCCGGCGGGGATGTGGACCAGGCCAAAGAGAGTCTGCCGATCCGCCACTGGGTGCAGGAACGCTCCCAGCATGTGGCTCAGCTGATGTCCGTGTGCAATGGAGCCCTCATCCTCGGGAACACGGGCCTGCTGGACGGCCAGACGGCCACCACCTACTACCGGGCCCTCGACGCCCTTCAGGCGGAGGCACCCAAAGTGAAGGTGGTCTGGGACCGCCGCTATGTGGACAACGGGGAATTCATCACCACCGCGGGGCTCTCGTCGGGCATCGATGGGGCGTTGCACCTCGTGGAGCGCCTGAAGGGAAAGGGAGAGGCCCAGGCTGCGGCCCTGAGCATGGAGTACGACTGGCGGCCAGATTCGGGCTTCGCCCGGGCGGCCCTTGCGGACCAAGAGATTCCTAATGTCGCCGTCCCAGGAATCAACGGAGGGACGATGTTGATCACTGAGGGCGACCGGTCGGTGTGGCACCAGCGCATGGAGGTGGAGTCGGACCTCACCCTGGAAGCCCTCGATGCGTCTCTCAGGAAGGTGTTGGAAGGGAAGGGGTGGGTGCGCGAGGCCGGCGGGAAGGGCGAGTCCCAGTGGCGCTTCAAGGGGAGGAATGACGCTCCTTGGCACGCGGCCATCCACATCGCGCCCTCGACCACTGGGCGATATCTTGTGCGCTTGGAGCTCCATAAAGGCTAGACCTTTCAATCGCCTCATGAAAAGGAGAACCGGTGGCTCTGTTTGAACGCACCCAATCCTTGGATGCCATCGAGAAGTTCTTCAAATACGCCCGGACGAAGGGCACCTTCTTCGGCGCCAAGTGCTGGACCTCGAAGGAGCAATTCGAGGCCCTCCAGATGGCTCTGCCCACCATGACCGATACCGAAAAGCGATGCCTGGGTGAGATCCTGAACAGGATCATCGCCAGCGCGGTCCCCAAATCGACACGCCGGGATGGCGGCCATCTGGGGTACCTGATTTCGTACAGGGCCATGCGTCGACTGGAACGCATCGTTCGGAATGACGGGCTGAAATGGACGATTGGCCAATACACCAAAGGCAGCGGTGGGGGTGACTACTGGGGGATCGAAGGGTAGGGCGTTGGGTGCGGCCGAGGAGTTTGGATGGATCAACTCAAACAGAGAAGCCTTGAGAAGCTCCACGAGTTGCTTAAGACCTTAGGCGACACAGAAACGGATTGCATCCTGAGAGTCCCAGCCATGGCAGACACAAACCACCACTCGCCCTTCACTCCCGAAGGCTGGCACAGCGTGACTCCACGAATCGTCGCTCAGGGTGCAGAGCAGTTGGTCGAGTTCCTGAAGCAAGTGTTCGGGGCAACAGGAGAATATCGTCCAGATCGACCAGCCGAGATGAAGATCGGCGACTCGATAGTCATGATTACCGACGCCGGGCTCCGTGACCCGATGCCCGCCTTTCTCTATGTCTATGTTGAGAGCACCGACAAGACATATCGGCAAGCTCTTCAAGCCGGCGCGATCTCTTTGGAAGAGCCGTCGGAGACGCCTTATGGCGACCATCGCTGCATGGTGAAGGATAAATGGGGCAACACCTGGCAAATCGCAACTCGCATCCGTCGACTGAGCTGAACATGTTCGCGAAGGAACAAAACGCCGCTTCACGCATCTGCATCAGTGCGCGGAATGTGGCGCCGTCCGATGACCACGCTACTCACGACGTCTATTCCTTCAGTCTGGCACTCCACGCCCCTGAGCGTCCGTTCGGCTTCGAGCAGTCGATAAGGGGGGGCCACGCTGAAAGCGGCGGCGCGATCGAACTGTCCTTAGAGGGCCTGGAGTCGTGGAAGGGCGACTGGCGCTGGCATGTCACTCAGGCAGGATGCGCTTGGGTCATTCCCATCCTGGAGCGCGGCCTTGCCTCCGGAAACGCCGAGGAAACGGTGAACGCCATCCTTGAGGGGGTGCGTCCAGCTGGTGGCGCCATCGCTAAGCCTTGGCGGATGTCCCCTTTGAACCTCGTGATTCGTTTCCTACTGGAGTTGGTGGCCCTAGGGGCCCTGGGGCTGGGTGGATGGAACCTCGGAGAATGGCTACTGGGCCATGGACCTCTCCAGGTCTTTCCGGCCATCGGCCTTCCGGTAATCTGCGCTGCGGTTTGGGGGCGATTTCGTGTGCCAGGCGATCCCAGCAGTTCGGGTCGCTCCCCAGTGGCCGTGCGGGGATGGGTACGACTGCTCTTAGAGGCGGGCTTCTTTGGTAGTGGAATCTTGGTTTTCCATGGGATCCACTGGCCTAGGCTCGCCGCGGTCTTTGCTGCCGCGGTATTGCTCCATTACGCTTTTTCTCTCGACCGATTGCGTTGGCTTCTCGGAAAGGGATCCCACCAAGTCCATCCAAGGGCCATCTGAGATCCTGGGAGGATGATTGGGTTCTTTCGATGGCTCTTCACCTCACTCTGCTTGTTCCTCCCTGTTGGGTGCACCGGAGGGACTTGGCCCTTGAAAACCTGGCCCTCCGGCAACAACTCGCGGTACTTCAACGGCGGGGGCGGCGACCTTCGTTTCGCGCCCAGGACCGCGCGTTCTGGATGATCCTTCACCGGATCTGGCCCATCTTCGATGGCTATGAGATGGCACAAATTGTTGACCCCTCCCATCCTGGGGATTGAGAACATGGGCGGATTGAATGGTGGCCTGGCATGGCCAGATCCCGAGGTGGAGGGGACGCATGAATCGGTCTTAAGCGGAAACGCTAAACGCAGTGGTCGTGGGCCCGTAACCCTCCGCACATGTTCCTGTGTGGTCTAGCGGCGCTGAAAGCTTGAAATGGGGCGCCTCTCCATGGATTTTGTGAGGTCGCTCTGTGCATGCCATCGAGACCCAAGGGCTGACTCACCGGTTCACCGGGGCGGAACCTGTGCTTCGGGATATCCGTCTCCAAGTCCCTGTGGGAAGCATTTATGGATTTCTTGGCCCCAATGGGGCAGGGAAGACGACCACCCTCCGACTGGCCCTCGGCCTCCTCGGCCTGCAAGCGGGCCGCATCCAGATCCTCGGTCAAGCGCTGGAGAGCCGCCGGACGGCCATCATGCGCCGGGTCGGATCTTCTATCGAAAGCCCCTCTCTCTACTCGCACCTGAGCGCGACGGAGAATCTGAAGGTCTGGCAGACCGTGTTCCAGTGCCCGGTACAACGGATTCCAGAAGTCCTCCATCAGGTCGGGTTGTCTTCCGCAGGAACAAAGCCGGCTGGGCAATTCTCCCTAGGCATGAAACAGCGGCTCAGCCTTGCGGTAGCTCTGCTTCATGAGCCCGAGCTCCTGATCCTGGACGAGCCGACCAACGGTCTGGATCCCCACGGCATCGTGGAAATGCGAGACCTATTGACCGCATTGAACCGCGACCAAGGGACGACGATCGTGGTCTCGAGTCACCTTCTGTCCGAGGTCGAGCGCCTCGTCACCCACGTGGGGATCATCAACCGCGGTGAGCTGCTGTTCCAGGGGCCGCTACTTTCTCTGATCGAGCGAAGACTGGCATCAGCCGCGCTGGTCCTCCACTCAAGCGACAATGCGCGCGCTCTTGTCCTCCTTGGCGAAGCTGGTTTCAAGGCCCGCATGGAGGGCGGCAAGATCTTCGTGAACGGAGTTTCACCGGCCGGGGCCGCCAGTCTCAATCGAACCCTTGTGCTGTCTGGCCTTGATATCTATGAGCTCACGACCGGCGGGCAGGGTCTGGAAAATATCTTCTTCGAAATGACCGGGGACTGATCCATGGCCTTCCTGAACGCTCTACTCAGCGAACGGATCAAACTCAGGCGCAGCCTGCTGGGCTGGCTCATCCTGTGCGGGGGGCTTTTCGTCCCCACCATCATGTTCGCGGTCCGGATGCGGCGTTTGCAGCAGCTGTCTGTCCTGCACCAGGCGGGCGTCTACTGGCAGCGGCACTGGATGGAATCGTGGGAGTCGATCTCCATCATGATCCTGCCGCTCATGGTCGCGCTGATTGCCACGCTGATCCTCCAGGTGGAATACAAGAACAACACCTGGAAGCAGGTCCACACGAGCCCGCAGTCGTGGGGGACGATCTTTTCCGCGAAGCTCGCCATGGCCTTCTGGGCGCTGCTGCAGCTCTTCCTCGTCCTGAACGCGGGTCTGTACCTCGCAGGAGCATTGCCGAGCCTTTTCGCCAGAGGTACCGGACCGCTGTCGAGTCCGATCCCCTTCGCGTTCCTGGTGAAGCTGAACACGTCCTGCTTCGTCGATTGCCTGCCCATACTGGCACTCGAGTTCCTACTGGCGCTGCGCTTTCGGAATTTCCTCGTGCCAGTGGGCGTTGGCGCGGGCGGGTGGATCCTGTCGTTGGTGCTGATCAACACGCCCTACAACTTCGTCGTTCCTTACAACTACACAGGCATTGACTACTTGATCACCGCGGGACATCGCACTGGGAGCAACTTGCCCGCGAGCCTCCTTGTCCTGTCGCTCGGCACCTTCACGGTGTTCACCGCTGTGAGTTACATCCTCTATGCCAGACATAAGGACAAGGGCTGAGCGCGCCAACGAGGGGTTGGCAACCTCCAGCTACTCCGTCTGGGTGGCGATGACCGCCTTCGACAACGGTGGCTCGAGTCAGATGGCTAAGTGAAAGTACCAGTCCCTCGAACCCCTTGGCCTAGACCCCAAATTGCCGGAGGTGATGGTCCAGGTGCTTGTACATCAATACGGCCCATTCCTGCGGGTTAAGTGGGCCGAAGAAACTATGCGGATGCGCGGTGCAGCCCTCCGGACCGGCCGTGGCAAACCGGTCGATCAATCCGAACAACCGTTTCCGCTCCGTATCCAAGTCCCGTTCGTCCTCGGTCACAAGATCCGGCGCCGTCGGAGAATTCCGGCGCATCGGTTCGTCGTCCCCGAGCACCATCGGCCTCACCATCCGGCCGATGATCCGCCCCAGGAATACGCGCGGCAGAAGCTTATCTCCCACCGCCATCTCCAAACCCGCGGAGCAATGCGCTGCCGCCTGCGCCGCGTTCATCTTGCCCCATAGCCGCTGGCTATCGGGCCGTAGGCGCACGATCCGCTCCTTCACTTCTTCCACCACCACCAGCTCAAAGAGATTCTTCATGCGGAAACCCTCTCCCATGCGAACACATGCCCAGACAATCAGACGAGTCCAACCTATGGTTCGCTAAGAGATTCCATTGTTCAAGGCTCTTCTGTGTCACTGGTGCCCTCACCAGGGTCAAGCCCAACTCCGTCCAAGGACTATCACTAGCGCGGCGGATACATGACGGGGCAGCCGCTCGTCACGGAGACCACCAAGACCCTCACGCAGAGTGGCAGCGCCTTGCCGCTCTCCGGCCAGGTCGGTAAGAAGTTTGGCTACGGCGCCGCTCCGTTCTACTGGCTCGCCAGCGAGACCGACAAGCTCGATGGGCGAACCACGCAGTACCCTGTGGGCCGCGCCGTGTGGGCGTTTGCTCGGAGGACCTGGGGATTGGGGCTGCTTTTGCAGACTGACTGGCGGTGGACGGAGTCTGGAGCGGAGCCCTCTCCGGTCGAAATTCCCAGAAACAGGGAAATCTACAGGGAATTCCGGCCTTTTTTGAGGCCGGACCGAGACGGAGGTGGGCAGATTTCCTAGGCTGGGCATGCCTCGGAGGAGGTCCCAGCTCTGAATCCCCGTTGCGAGAGCAGGGAATCATTTGTGTGGGGAGCAGGGAATGAATTGCCCTGGAGCAGGGGAATTCGATGGTTCAGGCAGATGCGCCCGCGTGATCGAGCGTGCCTATCCCACGCTCGAGAACTCGATGCCGAACGGATCGTCGATGGAGAGGCTGGGTTGGGTGAACCACTTGGGCCCCAGCTCCGTCATGTAGAAGTGGTCCTCGTGGCGCACACCGAACTCGCCGGGCACGCAGATCATGGGTTCGTTGCTGAAGCACATGCCGACATCCAGCGGAGTCCGGTCACTGGCCACGAGGTAGGGCCACTCGTGGATGTCCAGGCCGATGCCGTGGCCTGTTCGGTGGGGCAGGCCGGGAAGGTTGTAGCCGGGTCCCAGGCCATTGGACTCGAGAGAGCGCCGGGCCGCGGCGTCCACTTCACCGCAGGGCACGCCAAGCTGGGCTGCGGCGAAGGCGGCGGCCTGGGCAGTCTTCTCGGAATTCCAGATGGACCGCTGCCGTTCCGTGGGCTCGCCGAAGACATGAGTCCGAGTGATGTCCGACATGTAGCCGTGCACGAGGCAGCCTGTGTCGATGAGCACCATGTCCCCCTCTTTCAGGGTCTGCGGTTCCTTCACGCCGTGGGGGAAGGCCGTCGCGGCGCCGAAGAGGACGATGCAGAAGTAAGACCCCTGGGCTCCTACCCCTTTGTGGGCCGCGTGGATGAAGGCTTCCACCTCCAGGGTGCTGATGCCTTCATGCAGGATGCTGGCGGCGGCCCGGTGCACGGCGAGCGTCATGTCGTGGGCCCGCTGCATGAGCGCGATCTCCTGGGCGGACTTGCGCATGCGGAGACTGGAGATGGCGGGCCTGGCGTTGACGAAGGTGTGGCCGGATCCAAGCTGCTGCAGCCCGTCGACAAGGAAGAAGGGCGCGTCCTCGGAAAGGCCCACCCGGGCCGGCGAGGCGATACCCAGGGCTGTGAGGGTGTCCGCGAGGAGCTGGTAAGGGCTTTCGTGCTCCTGCCAGGTAGCCACGAGGGCGGGTACCTCCATGAAGTCCCGCACCGTGCCTTCCTCGAAAGCCGGGGCGAGATAGCGCGGTGGACCGCTGGCCGGAATGAGGGCGCCGACTAACCGTTCGCTGGGGTGCCACCGGGTGCCGGTGAAGTAGGTGAGGTTGGTGCCTGCGTGCACATACACCGCCGCAAGACCCTCCTCGCGGATGCGGGCTTGAAGCTTCACCACACGGGCCTCGTACTCGGACCGCTGGATCTCTTCGGCGCCCTTCATCATGTTGGAAAGGGCCACGAGGGCCGCTTCCTGAGTCTGTCCGCCAACACCGAGAGTCATCGAAAGCTCCACTCCAATCTGAACACTGAAACCGAATCGTTAATGTTTTCCAAAGGCGCCATCGACCTGTCGCCAGAGGCCCAGCGGGTTCGCGTGGTGGAGTTCGGGTGGCAGCAGCGCCTCGGGGACATTCTGGAAGCACACGGGCCGGGCCCAGCGGCGGATGGCCAGGGTGCCCACGGATGTCGCATGAGGGGCGCTGGTGGCAGGCCAGGGCCCGCCATGCACCATGGCGTGGCCGACTTCCACGCCGGTGGGCGCGCCGTTGAAGAGCACACGGCCGGCGAGTTCCTGGAGATGCGGCAGCAGACGGGTGGCCAAGCCCAGGTCGCCAGGTTCCATCCACAGTGTGGCGGTGAGCTGGCCGGGAAGGGATTGAAGGCAGGCCTCTAGTTCACGGTCATCCCGGCAGGCCACGAGCAGGGTGCCGGGTCCGAAGATCTCCTCCGCGAGTTCCGGATGGAGTATCAACTGCGCACCGTTGGTCTCGAGGAAGGCCGGCGCGCCGAGACTGCCGCTGCTCGGGCTGCTGAGGTGGCCATGTACGGAAGGATCGGCTTTGAGCCGCTCGATGCCGTCCCGGTAGGCGCGCGCCAGCCCTTCGCCCAGCATGGGTGCCGGCGCCACAGTGGCGAGGGCCGCGGCGAGAGCATCGCGGAAACGCTGGAGTCCGGATCCCTCGACCGCCAGGATCAGGCCAGGGCAGGTGCAGAACTGGCCGACGCCTTGTGTGATGGACGCGGCGAGGGTTTGGGCGATGGCCTCAGGCCGTGAGGACAGGGCATGTTCGAGCATCACCACGGGATTGCCGCTTCCCATCTCCGCGTAGACAGGGATGGGAGTGGACCGCGCGGAGGCCAGTCCGAGCAAGGCTTGGCCGCCGCGGAATGAGCCAGTGAATCCCACTGCGCGGATGCCCGGATGCTGGACCAGGGCCGCGCCCACCTGGTGACCCGCGTCGAAGAGCAAGCTGAACACGTCCTGAGGCAGGCCGGTTTCCGCCACCGCCCTGGAGATGGCCCGCCCCACCCGTTCACTGCTGCCGGGGTGCAGGGGATGGGCCTTCACCACCACGGGACACCCCCCGGCCAAGGCCGAGGCCGTATCGCCCCCCGCCACGCTGAAGGCAAGAGGGAAGTTGGAGGCTCCGAAAACGGCCACGGGCCCCAACGGTCTCAGCATGGAACGGAGATCGGGGCGAGGGAGGGGGTGGCGAGCGGGATCCGGAGTGTCCAGCCGCGCGTCCACCCATGAGCCTTCGTCCGCCACCGTCGCGAAAAGGCGGAGCTGAAAGCAGGTACGGTCCAGTTCACCGCGAACGCGCCCTTCGGGAAGGGCCGTCTCCGCCATCACCCGTGGCACCAGTTCCGCCGCGTCCAGTTCCAGCTCTCGCGCGATGGCTCGCAGCAACGCGGCACGCCGCGCGCCGTCGCACGCCGCGAAAAGGGGCGCCGCCGCTCGCGCGCGGCGGACAGCTTGGTCCACCTCCTCCGGTGAAGCGGAATGGAAAGGCGGATCCAGTTCGAGGCCCGTGGCAGGATTCATAGCCTTGAAAGGCGCGCGGCCGGGTTGGCCAGAGGCGGAACCGAGGATGGAGAGGCCTAAGAGCATGGGGTCTCCCATCAGGCGGGAACGGCCAAGGCCTGGCGCAGGACCGCGAGGGCCGCGTCCCGTTCAGCCCCTTCCAGGACGGCGCGGGGCGCCCGCATGCGCTCGTGCCCCCAGCCCATCTCCTGCTGCACGAGTTTGATGAGCTGCACGAACTTGGGAACGGTGTCCATTCGCAGCAGCGGCAGGAACCAGGCGTAAAGACGGAAGGCTTCATTCACTTTCCCCCCGCGCGCGAGGTTGAAGAGCTCCACGCTTTCCTTCGGGAAGGCGTTCACCAGCCCTGCGATCCAGAAGGACGCGCCCATGGCCACGCCCTCCATGAGGCAGTCGTCCACTCCCACGCCCAGGACCAGCCGATCGCCGATGAGGGCGCGGATGCCGGCGATGCGACGGGCATCGGTGCTGCTTTCCTTCACGCCCTGCAGGTTGGCGTGCAGGGCTGCCAGCTCCGCGATCTGCTCTGGAACGAAGTCCACCTTGTAGGCCACGGGGTTGTTGTAGAGCAGGCAGGGCAGGCTCGTGGCTTCCAGGACGGCGCTCATGTGCGCGCGCATCTCGGTCCAATCACCGACATAGACATAGGGTGGCAGCACCATCAGGCCCGCAGCGCCGGCGGCCTCGGCGGCCTTGGCCAGGCGCACCGCTTCCGCCGTGGAGAGCGCCGCGATGCCTGGGATTACCGGGCGGCTTCCCGCGGCCTCAACGCAACTGCGGATGACCGCCACTTTCTCGTCGAAGCTGAGGGTCGCGCCTTCGCCAAGGGAGCCGCAGGGCACCAGGCCCGTGCAGCCGTGCGAGAGCATCCAGGCCGCATGGCGCTTGAGGGACGCGTGGTCCACGCTGCCGTCTGGCAGAAAGGATGTGGTGATGGCGGGCAGGACGCCTTGAAAGAGGCTCATGGGGGCTCCGGAAGGTCAGACTTCGGGTTCAGTGCCCTGCAACAGGGCGGGAAAGGAGGCTGGATAGAGCGGCAGGCGCGGTCCCCCCGGCTCCCAGCCGAAGTGATAGGCCGCGGCGGGCCCGCAGGTCCGGCCCTGGCAAAGGCCCATGCCGCAGCGCGCGTGCAGGCGTGCATCCCGGCCGCGGGCGCAGGCTGCCAGGGCGCCGAAGGGCACATCCTCGCAGCGGCAGACGATGGTGCCGGGTTCCGGCAGGGCCCGCAGCTCGGGACGCAGCGCGAAGGCTGTCTCCAGAGCGTCCGTGAAGCGGCGCTGCGCATCCATGCCCGGAAGGAGGTCCCGCGCTTGCTCCGCGCGGTCTGCGGCCGAGAGGCCTGCAATGCGCCCCTCCAACAGCGCTTTGGCCTCGCCGCCCACGCCAGTGCTTTCACCTGCGGCGAAGATTCCAGGAACCGAGGTTCGTTGCCATTCATCAACGGCCACTCGGCCTTCTTGCGTGGCGCAGCCCATCATCTGCGCAGCCTCCAGTGAGGGGATGAGGCCGAAGCCGCAGGCCAGGAAATCGCACTCGATCCATTGCTGCTTGGACCCGGAACGGAGCAACACGCCCTCCAGCCGCGTGCAGCCTTTTGCCCGCTGCACCCAGGAACCCGTGCGGTAGGGCAGGCCGATGAAAGCCGCGGCTTGCAGCAGCTTTGAAGGCTGGGAAAGCAGGGCCTTGGCGAATGGCCGGAGTTGCGCCAGCGGCGCCTGTTCGGCTACCGCGACCACGCGGGCTCCAGAGCGTTGCAGATGCGCGGCCACCGCCAGCAGCAGCGGCCCGCTTCCGGAAACCACCACGCGACGGTTCTTCAGGTCGAGGCCGCTCTTGGCCATGGCCTGCAGTGCGCCGGCACCTGTCACACCCGGCAGCGTCCAGCCGGGGAAAGGCAGGAAGCGTTCCCGGGCTCCGGTGGCGAGCACGAGTCTGTCGTAGGCCAGCGTGAGCGGGCCTGTGGGGCTTTCCGCCGCAAGCAGACCTGGTGAGGGCGCAGAGATGATCCGGGTGCGCATCATTCGCGAGATGGGCCATGAGCGCAGGGCTTCGAAACAGCGCGCGGCCTCGCCCTTCGCGCCCTTCCGCCACTGGCTGCGCCAGATCTGGCCACCGGGTTCCGGCAGCGCGTCCACCAGGGCCACCTGCGCCCCAGCCTGCGCGGCTTCGATGGCAGCGGCCAGCCCGGCCGGGCCCGCGCCCAGCACCAGGACCCGGGGCAAGAGGCCCTTAGGCACGACGCACATCCATACCGTCTTCGGCGGGCGTCATGCACGCGAGTACCTCGCGGCCATCGATCTTCACGCGACATTCGAAACACTCACCCATGCCGCAGAGCGGGCCGCGGGGCCTGCCATCCAGGGCGGTTCGCGTGGTGAAGTCCGGGCCCAGCGCCGCGATAAGCGTCGCCCCCTCAGGCAAGTTCATCTCGCGTTCTTCGAAGTGGAGCCTAGGCATGGGCCAACTCTGGGAAGCGCGCCGGACTGAAGGGGGCAGTGTCCATGGGACAGGGATGGCTCAGGATCTGGGACACGAGGATCTCTGCGGTGGCGGGCGCGGTGGTAATGCCGAGTCCTTCGTGGCCCGTGGCAAGGAAGAGCCCGGCGCGCCCGGGCACCGGCCCGATGAGCGGGCGCTTATCTGGTGTGGTGGGGCGGAAGCCTGTCCAGGCACGAATGACGGGAAGCTGCGCGAGGTCCGGCACGAAGTCCAGGGCGCGGCGGATCATGCGGGCCAGCAGCGCGGGGCGCAGGTCGATCTCCTCGTCACCCAACTGCCGGCTGCTGCCCAGCAGCACTTGGCCCGTGATCCGAGGCTGCAGGTTGAAGGCCACACTGTCGCCGTTGCTGCCATGGGCGCTCTTGAGGTAGCCCAGCTCCACCAACTGGTGGTGCAAGAAGCCTGGCGCGCGGTCAGTGATGGCGAGGTGCCCTTTGCGCTTCACCAGGGGTAGCGAGGGCAGCAGGGTCTTGGACGCGCAGCCAGCGGCCAGCACAACGGCGCCAGCACTGAGGCGGCTGCCGTTGGCGAGCCGGACGCCATCCGATTCCAACGCGGCCACGGGACTGTCCAGCTGGATGCAAGCGCCCGCTTCGCGCGCCGCGTCGGCCATCAGTCGCGCGCCTGCGGGCGGATAGATCACCGCATCGCCGGGCACGCGCATGGCACCAGCCATGCGTGGGGAAAGGCAGGGCTCGGCGCCGCGGAGAGCCCGCGCGTCCAGCAGCTCTGCCTCGATGCCCGCCGCGCGGTAGGCCTCGCAACGGGGCGCCACCAGGGCCCATTCCTCCTCGCCACTGGCCACCCATAGCGTTCCGCAAGGCTCCAGTTCCAGCCGGGCGCCGACAGTGGGGCTCATGTTCGCGGCCAGCTCTTTCCAATGCTGCAGCCCTCGGCGGCAGAGCTCCAGTTCCGCCGTGCAGCCATCCAGCGCCACGAGATGTCCCATGGCCGCGGCCGTGGCCACGCCGCCCAGGCCCGCGGCTTCCAGCAGCGTGACGGAAACACCGGCCTCCGCCAGGGCGCGGGCGCAAGCGGCGCCTACTACGCCGCCACCGACGATGAGCACATCCGGTTTCATGGCCGAGGCCTCATCGCGGAATCCCGAAGCAGAAGGGATCTTCGGGATCGAGGATGAGCGTGGCTTCTGCGGTGATGTGGGCGCGGCCCGCGATGTGGGGGAGCAGGCGCCCACCGCATCGCGCCATCCAGCCTTCGAAGACGCTGCCCACCAGGCTCTCCTGGCGCCAGATCTGGCCTTCCTTGAGCTGACCCTCTTCCAGCAGGCAGGCCAGCTTGGCCGAGGTGCCGGTGCCGCAGGGGCTTCGGTCCCACTCCAGGCCGGGGCAGAGGACGAAGTTGCGGCCATGGTTGGCCGGGTCTCCTGCGGGACCTACCAGCTCTATGTGATCGATCTCGGCACCGTCCTGTCCGGTGATGCCAGCGAGGGTCAGGGCTTCCCGGATGGCGGATGCGGCTTCCATGAGGCGGGGAAGGTTGGCGGGAACGAGATCCAGGCCGTGGTCCTCCACCAGGAAGAACCAGTTGCCGCCCCAGGCGATATCGCCATGGATGAGGCCGAGGCCCGGGACCTCCAACGGAGCTTGGTGGCGGAAGCGGTGGGATGGCACATTGGTGAGCACCACGCGGCCTCCAGCCTGGAGCTCCGCCTCCACCACACCTACGGGCGTGTCGATGCGGAGAACGCCCGGCTTCACGCGGCCCAGGTGCCGCAGGGTCTCCACCAGGCCCAGGGTGCCGTGGCCGCACATGCCGAGCGGTCCCACATTGTTGAAGAAGATCACACCCGCATCGCAGCCGGCCTCGTAGGGCTCCACCAGCAGGGCGCCGACCATCACCTCGGAGGCCCGGGGCTCACAAACCACGGCCCGGCGCCAGGCATTGAATTTCGTGTGGAACCGCTCCCGCCGATCGGAGAGCGGCCCCCGCCCCAAATCCGGAGCGCCTTCCAGGACGACCCTGGTGGGTTCGCCTCCGGTGTGGCTGTCGACGATGCGGACGCGTTCGAGCTTGGCCATGGTTCCCTTTGTTGGTGCCGTCCACGATCCCGCGCTCCGCGAGCGGGGGTCTTGTGCATTCCCATGTGCTCCCCCTGGGAATCCAGACAAGGACGCGTTCCAGCCTCGCCCCGTCCGATCTTCACGGATCGTGGAGCGGGGGAGAATGTTGACGAAGCCTCAGGGTGCCACCAGGATCGGTTGGCAGGCCCGGAGGATCGCGTGCGAATGCCCGCGACTCCGGAGCGCCATTCATCCCGCCCCAACGGAGGTCGCGCGTGGCTCCAGCCCATCTCCGCATTCCTCTCGACCTGCTGCTGGGCTCGCTCGGGTCTCTGGACTTCATGGAGACCCTCTTCGACCGCATGCACGGGGCGGTGTTCTCCATCAAAGACCGGGGGGGCCGCTACCTCTCCATCAGCGAAAGCTGCGTGGAGCGCTGCGGTCTGCGGTCCAAGGAGCAGGCTCTGGGAAGAACGGCCCACGACTTGTGGCCCAAGCTCATGGCGGACCGCTACGCGGAGCAGGACCTGCGCCTGTTCCGCACCGGCCGCCCCATCGTGGACGCCCTGGACCTCACCTTGTATCCGGACCGACGGCCGGGCTGGTGCCTCACGCAGAAGGTGCCGCTGAAGGACGGCGGGGGCGCGGTGCTCGCGTTGGCCTGCCTCAGCACGGACCTGCCGGAGCCCAGCCGGGCGGGGCTCATCGACGCGCGCTTCGCCGAAGCCGTGGGCCATATCCACGACCACTACGCGGAAGGATTGCGCGTGGACGACCTGGCCGCCATTTCTGGTCTCTCGATGGGGCAGTTCGAGCGCCGCATGAAGAAGCTCTTCCATCTGAGCCCTGGGCAGTACGTCATGAAGGTGCGCATCCAGGCCGCCGCTCACACGCTCGTCGAGACCGGACGCCCCATCGCCGCCATCGCCCTCGAAACCGGTTTCTGCGACCAGGCCGCCTTGAGCCGCCACTTCAAGCAAGTGACCGGTCTGGGCCCAGCCGCCTACCGGAAGTGGGCGAAGGAGGCGCGCGTCCCCTCGGGCGGCAAGGAATAGTCCCTGCCTGGAGTTGGCCTCACTAGAAGGTTTTTGCGGCGAGACAGGATTTCTTTCGGAGCCCTTTGAAAAGGCCTTCTTCATCCCCGGTGAAGGATCAGACCGCGGTATCGCGGAACCCAGCGGGCAAACCTGGACACGGCGTCAGGCAGTGTCCCCGGCTTGCCAACCTTGCCCCCGGCTCACCAGTTCAAGGAATGCGCGTGCGGCATGGCTGAGAGGGCGTTTCTCCACTGAGACTAGGTGGATCTTCCGCTCGAGGCGGAGCTCCTTCACCTTCAGCTCCTTGAGCACGCCCTGCCGCACATCCTGGTCTACACACATCCGGGGCAGGAAAGCCACGCCCTGGCCCGCCTGGACCATGCGACGGATGCTCTCCACCGTGGGCATCTCGATGTCCATGTTGAGGGCCGCCTTGGCATCGTGAAAGGCGCGGATCACCGCGTCGCGGTAGGGCGAAGCCACATTGTGCGCGATGAAAACTTCCATCTCCAGATCCTTGACGGAGACGGAGCTTCGATTCGCGAGCCGGTGCCCTGGAGGCACCACGAAGGAGAGGTGGTCGACATAGAGGGGCTGGGACCGGAAGCGCTCGTCGTCCATCCCGTAGCTGACGACGCCGAGGTCCATGTCGCCCGCCAGCAACCGGTCCGGGATCTCCCCGGAGCGGCTGCGCTGCACCACCACTTTCACCCTGGGGTAGGCACGCCTGAACTCGCAAAGGTGGGGCAGCAGGTAGAGGGTCATGCTCTCGTTGGCCCCGATGCACAGTCGGCCGATGGACTTGTTCCGCGTCTCCGCGATCTGGTTCATGAGACCGCGGTGCAGGTTTTCCTGCTGGCGGGCGCACTCGTAGACGAGCCTGCCGGTGTCCGTGAGCGCCAGATCGCGGCCGCTGCGGTCGATGAGGGTCTCTCCCAGCTCCGCCTCCAGGCGCTGGATGGCCAGGGACACCGCAGGTTGGGTGCGGTAGAGCTTCTCGGCGGCGCGGGTGAAGCTCCGCTCGTTCACCACGGTGAGGAAGACATTGAGCAGTGTCGAATCCTGGGGCATAGGCAGAGCACCATCCTCTCATTACTAGATTCGATTGGATCAGCGTAGGTTATTGAAATTCTATTAATATTAATTTGTTTGATGGGTGCATTGACCAGACCCTGGGCCACGGGGGCCCCATGGACCAGGTCATCATCTTCGACACCACCTTGCGGGATGGCGAGCAGGCCTGTGGCTGCAGCATGACTGTGGCTGAGAAGCTGCGGATGGCCCGGAAGCTGGCGGAGCTGGGTGTGGATGTACTGGAGGCCGGGTTCCCAATCGCCTCCGAGGGGGATTTCGAAGCGGTGCGCCGCATCGCCCAGGAAGTCCGCGGCCCCATCCTCGCCGGCCTGGCCCGGGCCAGGACCCAGGATATCGAACGGGCCGCCTGGGCACTGGAGGCGGCGCATTCGGCCCGCATCCACACCTTCATCGCCACCAGCCCCATCCACCGAATCCACAAACTGCGCATGGAAAAACAGCAAGTGCTGGAGGAGGCGGCGGCGGCGGTGCGCCAGGCCCGGCGCTACATGGATGATGTGGAATTCTCCGCCGAAGACGCCACGAGGACCGAGCCCGACTTCCTCTGCGAAGTGGCCCGGGCCGTGGTGGAGGCCGGCGCGAAGACAGTGAACATCCCTGACACCGTGGGCTATGCCACTCCTGAGGGCTTCGCCGCCATGGTGTCCCAAGTCGTGTCCGCCGTGGGGGACCGCGCGGTGGTGAGTGTCCACTGCCACGATGATCTGGGCCTTGCCACGGCCAACTCCCTGGCGGGCGTGAGGGCCGGAGCGCGGCAGGTGGAGTGCACCATCAACGGCATCGGGGAGCGGGCGGGCAATGCCGCCTTGGAAGAGGTGGTCATGGCCCTGCGGACCCGCCGCGACTTCTATGGCCTGGACACCACCGTCCGCACCCAGGGGCTCTTCCCCGCCAGCCAGGCCCTCATCGAGTGCATCAGTTTCGGCCCCCAGCCCAACAAGGCCATCGTGGGCCGCAACGCCTTCGCCCACGAGGCGGGCATCCATCAGGACGGTTTCCTGAAGGAGCGCACCACCTACGAGATCATGGACCCGAAAGATGTGGGCGTACCCGAGAGCAAGCTCATCCTCGGCAAGCACAGCGGCCGCCACGCCCTCAAGATCCGCATGGCGCAGCTGGGGCAGTCCTTGGAGGCGGCCGCTTTGGAGCGCGCCTACACCGCCTTCATCGCGCTTGCAGACCGTCAGAAGGGGGTCTCCGACGCGGAGATCCTGGACATCGCCAAAGACGCCGCGCTCGCTACCGCCTGAGGAATGCCATGAAATTGAACATCCTATCCCTGCCTGGGGACGGCATTGGGCCCGAAGTCATCACGGAGGCCGAGAAGGTGCTGGCCTGCGTAGCCGGACACTTTGGGCATGAGCTCAGGATTGAGCGCGGCCTCATCGGCGCCGCTGCTTTGAAGAATGGAAGAGGGGCCTTTCCGGTTTCCACCCGCGCGGCGGTGAAGCACGCCGACGCGGTGCTCCTAGGGGCAGTGGGCCTGCCCGAGTACGATCAGCACCCGCCCGCGGAGCGGCCGGAGAAGGGTTTGCTGGAACTTCGCGCGGCCATGGGCGTCTTCGCCAACCTGCGCCCTGTGAAGGCATACCCCAGCCTGCTGAAGGCCTCGCCCCTCAAGGAGGAACGCATCGCGGGAACGGACCTCCTCATCCTCCGGGAACTCACGGGCGGGCTCTACTTCGGCGAGCCCCGGGGCATCGCGCAGGGCCGCGCCACCAACACCATGAGCTACACGGAGGCGGAGATCGAGCGGGTGGCCCGTCTGGCCTTCGAGCTGGCTCGCGGCCGCCGGCGCAAGGTCACGAGCGTGGACAAGGCCAATGTGCTGGAGAACTCCCAGCTCTGGCGTCAGGTGGTCAATCGTGTCGGCCAAGACTACCCCGACATCCGGCTGGAGCACCTGCTGGTGGACAACGCCGCCATGCAGCTGGTGCTGGAACCCACGGCCTTCGATGTGTTGCTCACGGAAAATCTCTTCGGCGACATCCTCAGCGATGAGGCTGCCGTGCTTGCGGGCTCCATCGGCCTCCTGGCCTCAGCCTCCCTCGGGGCCCGGCGCGCGGATGGCGCGCAGCCTGGCCTCTACGAACCCATCCATGGATCGGCCCCCGGCATCGCGGGGCAGAGCTTGGCCAACCCTCTCGGCGCCATCGGCTCCGTGGCCCTCATGTTGGAGTGGAGCTTCGGTCTCAGGGATGAATCGGCCCTGATGGAGAATGCCATTGCCTGGCTGCTGGAGAAGGGACCCCTCACGCCCGATCTCGGAGGCAGGGCCACCACGGGCCAGGTGGGCGACGCCCTCTGCGCCCGGCTGGAGGCATTCGCCGGAGCCCCGGAATGAGCTCGCGCACCCTCTACGACAAGCTCTGGGATGGGCATCTCGTGTCGCAGCGACAAGGCGAACCGGCGCTCCTCTACATTGATCTGCACCTGGTGCACGAGGTCACCAGCCCCCAGGCTTTCGAGGGTCTGCGGCACAGGGGCGTCCCGGTGCGCAGGCCTGATCGCACCGTGGCCACCCTGGACCACAGCCTCCCCACCCACGACCGGGCCCTGCCCATCGTCGATGCCATCGCGGCCAGGCAGATCGCCCAGATGAGGGCCAATGCGGAGGTTTTCGGCATTCCTCTGCACGCGCCCGGCAGCGGGCGCCAGGGCATCGTCCATGTCATCGGCCCCGAGCTCGGCCTCACCCAGCCGGGCATGACCATCGTCTGCGGGGATAGCCACACCGCGACCCACGGGGCCTTCGGCGCCTTGGCCTTCGGCATCGGCACCAGCGAGGTGGAGATGGTTTTGGCCACTCAGTGTCTGCTGCAGGCGAAATCGAAGAATCTCCGCGTGCAAGTGGATGGCGCCCTATGCGCAGGCGTCACGGCCAAGGACCTGGTCCTCGCCCTCATCGCCCGTCTGGGCGTGAATGGGGGCACCCGGCATGTGATCGAGTACGCGGGCGCGGCCGTCCGCGGGCTCTCCATGGATGGCCGGATGACGCTCTGCAACATGAGTATCGAGGCCGGCGCGCGGGCGGGCCTCGTGGCGCCCGATGAGACTACCTTCGCCTACCTGGAAGGAAGGCCCTTCGCGCCCAAAGGGCGCGACTGGGACGCGGCTCTTTCGCGCTGGCGCAGGCTCGGCAGCGACGAGGGCGCCGTCTTCGATCAGGAACTGCGCGTGGACGGCGCGGCGCTGGAGCCCATGATCACCTTCGGCACCAACCCCGCCCAGGCTTTGCCCGTGACGGGGGTGATCCCTGATGCTGCGGATGTCGCGGCTCCGGAGCGCGAAGCCTTCCTCAAGGCCCTTGCCTACATGGGATTGGAGCCGGGAAAGCCCGTGCTGGGGCGGCCGATACAGGCGGTCTTCATCGGCAGCTGCACCAACGGGCGTATTTCCGATTTGCGTGCCGCGGCCTCCGTATTCAAAGGCCGGAAAGTAAAGGCTGGCGTCCGCACCCTCGTGGTGCCGGGTTCTGAGGCTGTGCAGAAGCAGGCGGAGGCGGAGGGGCTCGCGGAGCTCTTCCGGGCCTCAGGGGCCGAATGGCGAGAACCGGGCTGCTCCATGTGCATCGCTATGAACGGGGACGAATTGCAGCCTGGCCAGACCTGCGTCTCCACCAGCAACCGCAACTTCGAGGGCCGCCAGGGCAAGGGGAGCCGCACCCTCCTCGCCAGCCCCCTCACGGCTGCCGCCGCGGCCATCACCGGCGTGGTCACCGACGCGAGGACGATGCAGTGAAACCCTTCGAACCCTTCGAATCCACACTCGCCGTGCTGCCAATGGACCATGTGGACACGGACCAGATCATCCCCGCGCGGTTCCTCAAGACGATCACGAGGGAGGGGCTCGGCGAGCACTGCTTCGAGGATTGGCGCCGGGATCCGGACTTCGCGCTGAACCGGCCCGGAGCCCGCGGCGCCACGGTCCTGGTGGCCGGCGAGAATTTCGGCTGCGGCAGCTCCCGGGAGCACGCGCCCTGGGCCTTGCTGGACGCGGGCTTCCGCGCCGTCATCGCCCGCTCCTTCGCGGACATCTTCAAGCAGAACGCCCTCAAGAACGCCCTGCTGCCCATCGAAGTGGACGAGGCCACGCACCGCCGCCTGCTGGAGGCCCCCGCGGGCACCGTCCTCCGCGTGGATCTGGACGCGTTACATCTTCCCGATGGAACGAGCGTGCCCTTCACCTTGGATCCCTTCCGGAGGGCCTGCCTCTCCAAGGGTGTGGACGAGATCGGCTTCGTGCTGGAGCAGGAGTCCGCTATCGCGGCTTTCGAAGAGGGCCATGCCCAAGGCCTCGATACACGCAGCGGCCTCTCAGCCTCTAGACGCCCCAGCCGTACCCTTCCTTAGTGTCTTCGGCGTCCTTATTGATCTCGCTGTCCTGAGCCGTGGCCTTCTGGCCTGGCTTCTTCTCTGTCTTGGGAGCGCCTTCAGCATCGGACATGAGACCCCTCGTGATGTCCCATGCTCGGTCTGTTCAAAGCGTCCCGCCAGTTGATTCGATTAATGGCCCCATGAGTTGCGTTAGCTTGATAAGTCAGACAATCCCATCGAGTCATTTAGGTTTTTCATGAAAGATCTGCTTGACCCTCCTGATAACTCCGCGAAGATAGAGGGCATGCAGCGCATCCTGTTCTCCAAGCCGACGCCCCTGGCCACTCGTCAGGGATCGGCCGTGCGCGCTGTCTCCGCGCTCCTAAGCTCCTTCGCCGTAGTCATTATTAGCGACTATCCGCCGGGGCCCGTGTAGGCGAATAGCCTCTCTCACACCTAGGCCCCGCACCCCGCGGGGCCTTTTTCTTTTTGAGGTCCCCCACAACTCGCTGACGCCCATCTCCTTTCCGCGGCAGGTCTCTGGCCTGGCCCGGTTTGGATCATCTAATGAATGAAAAATGGGAGTTGCACTCTCATTGGCGGAGCCATGAAAACCGGCCGGACGGTGCTTTGTCCAAATGGGCTCATGAGCAGGCGGCATTTCATGACTCGTTCTGATTTTCGCATTCGTGGCTGTTCGAAAAACCTGATCACATCCGGACTTCGCAGGACACCCATGACCTCTGACACGAACCTCCGCAGCCACGCCTTCCTCCGGGGTGATCACCGCGCGCCCGCCCGGGCCATGCTCAAGGCCACCGGACTCACGGACGAAGATCTGCGCAAGCCGCTCATCGGCATCGCTAACACCTGGACGGAAATCGGACCCTGCAACTTTCACCTGCGGGCCCTCGCTGAGCGCGTGAAAGCCGGCGTCCGCTCGGCCGGCGGCACCCCCCTCGAGTTCAACACGGTGAGCATCAGTGACGGCATCACCATGGGCACCGAAGGCATGCGGGCCTCGCTGGTAAGCCGGGAGGTCATCGCCGATTCCATCGAGCTGGTGGGACGGGCCAACGCGCTGGATGGCCTCGTCTGCCTATCGGGCTGCGACAAGACGAATCCCGGTGTGCTCATGGCCCTGGCGCGCCTCGACATACCAGGCCTCGTCCTCTACGGCGGTTCCACCGCGCCGGGCCATTGCGAGGTGGAGGGTGTCGAAAAGGATCTGACCATCCAGGATGTCTTCGAGGCCGTGGGCGCGCGGGGGGCGGACAAGCTCGATGCTTGCGGCCTGCTGAAGGTGGAGAACGCGGCCTGCCCGGGCGCGGGCGCTTGCGGCGGACAGTTCACCGCCAACACCATGGCTACCAGCTTCGAGATCCTCGGCGTGTCGCCCATGGGCGACAACAGCATCCCCGCTGAGGATCCCCGCAAGCTCGAAGCCGCCGAGGCCGCCGGCCACTTGGTGATGGATCTGGTGCGGCGGGATTGCCGGCCCAGCCACTTGCTCACCCGCGAGTCATTGGAGAACGCCATCGCAGCCGTGGCAGCCACCGGCGGCTCTACCAACGCCGTGCTGCACTACCTGGCCATCGCGAGAGAGTCGGGCCTTGCTCTGAGCCTGGAGGACATCGACCGGGTGAGTTCGCACACGCCACTCCTGGCCGACCTCAAGCCCGGCGGCCGCTTTGTCGCCACGGATCTTGAGCGCGCCGGAGGCGTTCGCCTCGTGGCTCGGCGCTTGCTGGAAGGTGGCCTGCTCCATGGCGATGTTCCGACGGTGACGGGGCGCAGCCTCCGCGAAGAAGTCGAGGCCGCCGATGAGACCCCCGCGCAGATGGTCGTCCGCCCGCTCGCCTCACCATTGAAAGCCAGCGGAGGCTTGGCGATCCTGCGAGGCAGCCTGGCACCGGAAGGCTCCGTGCTGAAGGTGGCTGGCCACGAACGCCTGCATCACAGCGGCCCGGCCCGGGTTTTCGAATGCGAGGAGCACGCCTTCGCCGCTGTGCAATCGGGGCGCATCGAGCCCGGCGATGTGGTCGTCATCCGCTACGAAGGCCCCAAGGGTGGCCCCGGCATGCGTGAAATGCTGGCCGTAACCGCGGCCCTGGTGGGCGCGGGCCTTGGCGAAAGCGTGGCACTCCTCACCGACGGCCGTTTCTCCGGCGCCACCAAGGGCCTCATGGCCGGCCATGTGTCGCCGGAGGCGGCGGTCGGCGGGCCCATCGCTCTGGTGCGGGAAGGGGACACGGTCATCTTCGATGTGCCCAGCCGCCGCCTGGATCTCGCGGTGGGCGCTGCGGAGCTGGAACGGCGGCGCCAGGCATGGTTCGCGCCCGCGCCCCGCTTCCGCTTGGGTGTCTTCGCCAAGTACGCCGCCACCGTGGCCTCGGCCGCGGAAGGCGCCATCACCCGCTAGGAGGGGACATGGATCACAGGAGAGAATGCACAGGAGCGCAGGCCGTCTGGGAATGCCTGGTGCGCGAAGGCGTGGACACGGTCTTCGGCTATCCCGGCGGGGCCGTGCTGCCGCTCTATGACGCGATGCTGGACTATCCCGTCCGCCATGTGCTGGTGCGGCATGAACAGGGCGGCTGCCACGCCGCGGATGGCTACGCTCGCGCTACGGGCCGAGCGGGCGTGGTCGTCGCCACCTCCGGGCCAGGAGCGACCAACCTCGTCACGGGGCTGGCCACGGCCATGATGGACAGCATCCCGCTCGTGGCCATCACGGGGCAGGTGGGTTCCAAAGTGCTCGGCACCGACGCCTTCCAGGAGGTGGATGTCACAGGCATCACGCTGCCTGTCACCAAGCACAACTACCTGGTGACCCGCGCAGGAGACATTGTGAAGACGCTGCGCGAGGCCTTCGCTGTGGCTCGCTCGGGCCGTCCGGGCCCCGTGCTGGTGGACATCACGAAGGACGCCCAGCACGCCAAGACAGACTTCGACTGGGAGGCCTGTGCGCCACTTCGCCACCAGCGCCATCGCGCGCCGGAGGTGGAGCAAACGGATTTGGAAGGCGTGTTGGCCATGCTGCGCGAGGCCCAGTGCCCCGTGATCCTCGCGGGCCACGGCATCCAGCTCAGCGGCGCGGGCGCGGAGGTGCTGGCTTTCGCCGAGTCCCAGGACATCCCCATGGCGATGACGCTGCTGGGCATCGGCGCCGTGCCCGCCAACCACCCGCTGAACCTCGGGATGATGGGCATGCACGGCGAGGCCTGGGTGAACCAGGCCATCCAGGACGCGGACCTGCTGCTGGCCTTCGGCATGCGGTTCGATGATCGCGTCACCGGCACGCTGGCCACCTACGCGCCCCACGCGAAGAAGGTCCATGTGGACATCGACCGTTCGGAGTTCCACAAGATCGTGAAGGTGGATCTGGCGGTCCACGCGGATCTGCGGGCTTTCCTCACGCGCCTCAATCCGCTCCTCGAGCCATGCGACCGGGTCGGATGGCAGGCCCGCGTCGGCCATTGGCGCGGCGACGCCGCCGTGCGCGACATCCAATCGCTGCCAGACGAAGGCCACCTCTACGCCGCCCATGTCATCCATGAGCTCTGGAAGCTCACGGAGGGCCAGGCCATCGTGGTCACGGATGTGGGGCAGCACCAGATGTGGGAAGCCCAGTACTATCGCCACGATCCGGCGCGCAGCTTGATCACCTCCGGCGGCCTGGGCACCATGGGCTTCGCGCTGCCAGCCGCCATCGGCGCCCAGATCGGCAGGCCGGACCGTGAGGTCTGGGTGGTGGCCGGAGATGGCGGCTTCCAGATGACTTCCGCCGAGATGATGACCGCCGTGCAGGAGGGCCTGCCCCTGCGCATCGCCGTTATCAACAACGGCTTCCTGGGCATGGTCCGCCAGTGGCAGCAGTTCTTCTACGACCGCCGATATGCATCGAGCCCCATCCAGAGCCCCGACTTCGTGAAGCTCGCCGAGGCCTACGGCCTGAAGGCCTTCCGAGTGGACCGCCGCGCCGACATCGCCGCCGCCGTGGGCGGAGCCCGCGCCCATCCGGGCCCTGCGCTCATCGAGTTCCGCGTGGAGCAAGAGGACAGCGTCTTCCCCATGGTTCCCGCCGGTGCCGCCCTCCACGAGATGGTCCGGCGGCCGCCCACATCGGTCCTCGCGGAAACCGCCACCGATCCCGCCTGAACAGGAGCCCCCATGCAGCACACCTTCACGGCCACGCTTGATGACGAACCCGGCGCCCTCGAACGGGTTCTCGCCCTCTTCCGCAAACGGGCCTTCAACATCCGCAGCCTTACCGTGGACGCGACTCAGGAACCCGGCGTCTCCCGCCTCACCTTGGTGGTGGATGGCGACGAGGCCGGCCTGCGGCGGGCGAGCGGCGGCATGGAAAAGCTCCTCCAGGTCCATGGCGTCGATCGCCAGCCTTCCAAGTTCTGAAACCCCTAAACCCCCACCTATACAAGGAGCACTCGTGCCCAAGCTTTTCTACGATCAGGACGCGGACTTGGCCCTCATCCGCGCGAAGAAGGTGGCCGTCCTCGGCTATGGTTCCCAGGGCCATGCCCACGCCCTCAACCTCAAGGACTCCGGCGTGGAGGTCGTCGTCGGACTGCCCGCCTCATCCAAGTCCAAACCCAAGGCTGAGGCCGCAGGATTGCGTGTGTTGATGCCTTCCGAGGCTTCCGCTTGGGCAGATGTGGTCATGGTGCTGGTGCCTGATACGGCCCAGGCGGCCCTCTACGAATCCGCGCTGGCCCCACACCTGGAGCCCGGCAAGACACTGATGTTCGCCCACGGCTTCAACATCCGCTACGGTTGCATCCAGGTGCCCGAAGGCGTGGATGTGAGCATGGTCGCGCCCAAGAGCCCCGGCCATCGTGTGCGCGAACTCTTCCAGGAGGGCAGTGGAACCCCAGCCCTCGTCGCCGTCCATCAGGATGCCAGCGGCTCGGCCCACGCCCTAGCGCTCTCTTACGCCAAGGCCCTGGGTCTCACCCGCGCGGGCGTGCTGGAGACCACCTTCAAGGAGGAGACGGAAACTGACCTCTTTGGAGAGAAGGCCGTGCTCTGCGGTGGGGCGTCAGCGCTGGTGAAGGCGGGGTTTGAGACGCTGGTGGAGGCGGGCTACCAGCCCGAGGTGGCCTACTTCGAATGCCTCCACGAGCTGAAGCTCATCGTGGACCTCATGTACCGCGGCGGCCTCAGCTACATGCGCTACAGCATAAGCGACACGGCGGAGTTCGGCGACTACACCGGCGGCGACCGCCTGGTGACGGACGAGACCAAAGCCGAGATGAGAAAGATCCTCGAAGAGATCCAGGACGGCCGCTACGCCCAAGCCTGGATCCAGGAGAACAAGGATGGCCGTCACTGGTTCGAGGCCCGGCGCGCCGATGAACAGACGCACGCCATCGAGCAGGTGGGCAAACGCCTCCGCAGGATGATGCCCTTCCTGGATGCCGTCGAAGCCCCCAAGGCCGAAGCTCCCGCACGCGCCTGAGGTCCGATCCCCTCTTCCACTTTCACCTAGGAGCAATCCATGCAGCTCTGGATGGATGGCGCCCTCGTCGGCGCCAGCGAGCAAGCCGTATCACCCATCGCTCACGCCCTTCACTACGGCACCGGCGTTTTCGAAGGCATCCGCGCCTACGAGACGGCGCAAGGCCCGGCCATCTTCCGTCTGGATGAGCACTTGGCCCGCCTGGGCCGCGGCGCTGAGACCCTCGGCATGGCGGTGGACCTGGGGTTGATGCGGGCTGGATGCCTCGAGACCCTCGCCGCCAGCGGGCTCCAGGCGGCGTACCTTCGGCCCCTGGTTTTCTATGAAACCGGAGGATTGGGCTTGGATGTCGCGGGCCTGAAGGTGCGCCACCTCGTCGTGGCCCTGCCTTGGAAGAACCATCTGGGCGAAGGAGAGCAGCGCGGTGTCCGCGTGCGCACCAGCTCTTTCCGGCGCAACTCCGCCAAGGCCCTGCCGCCGCTGAAGCTCTGCGGCGCCTATGTGAACAGCGTCCTCGCCAAGCTGGAGGCCACGCGCGCGGGCTTCGAAGAAGCCCTCTTCGTGGATGGCCGCGGATTCGTGGTGGAGTGCACCGGTGAGAATGTATTCCTCGTGAAGCATGGCAAGCTCACGGCAGTGGAGAGCGCCGACGCGCTGCCGGGCATCACCCGAGCCACCGTCATCGATTTGACGGGCGCTGAGATCCGGCCTGTCTCTCTCGCCGAGCTGCGCGATGCTGACGAGATCTTTCTCACCGGAACATCGGCGGAAATCACGCCCGTGGGCACACTCGATGATCGGAAGCTGGCCGTGGGCCCTCTCACAAAAGATCTGCAAGCCCGCTATGCCAGCCTCGTCCGGGGGAAGAGCGAGACGAGCCGTGGCTGGCTCACCCATCTCAGCGGCGTGAGCGTGTGAGTGCGGCGCCTTGACCGTGAGCGTGGGCACGCCAGGATCCATGGTCTGGAAGAAGACGATCGTCTAACCGATGAGCAGCAGGCGGATATCGGCCGGGGGCTAATCAAGCACCCTCCAAGAAGCATCCCGAACCCAGCACCTGCTTCGCGCACTAGGGCCCAGATTCCAGATTCAGAGCGTGATCCTAAAGGCGATCCCCCAGCGGCGGGGCTCGATGCGGTAGTCGAAGGGGGCATCGAACTTCTTGATCAGGGCTCCGTGCGTGCCGCCCACATTGGTGGACCAGAGGGAACCTTCCAATCTGCTGTCGAAGCGATAGGCCACTCGGATATCAATGCTGCTCCAGGGTTCCACCTCAGCGGAGCGGTAGGCAGCGTAGGCGCCGAAGTCCGAACTGCGGCGCTGGACGGCACCTTGGTAATGCCCATTGAGGGAAGCAGTCCAAGGGCCGCGTTGGTAGGCCGCTCCCGCATTCAGGGTCGTTGCGGGGACCCACACAACTTTGTCCGGGGAGGGCGTGATGCCGAGACTACTGGTCCGGTCGTTCACACGATGCACCCAGGAGTCATTCACAAAGCCGTTCCAGGGCCCGAGATTCCAGAGAAGCTCTGTCTCTACACCCTGGTTGGTAGGTGAGTAGAGGTTGGTGCTGAGGTTGGCGTTGGATGGGCTGTAATCAATCTGGTTCTCGAACTTGGTGCGGTAGGCGTTGACGCGCCAAGCCAGGTGAGGACTGATGGTCCAGTCCATGGCCACTTCACTGGTGGTGATGAATTCGGGGCGGAGCTGCCTGACGTTGGAGGCCAGAGAGTATGTGTTGGCCCCAAACATCTCCGCGGCGGAAGGGGCCCGGAAGGCCTTTCCCGATAGCACTTTGAACACGAGCGCGTCGGTGGCCTTAAACACCAGGCCCACCCGGGGACTGGTTTGCGAGAACGACTTGGATTCGGTCCCGCCCGCGGGCCTGTCGATGGCGTTAAAGTCAAAGCTCTGGCGATCGGAGCGCGCGCCCAGAGTCAGGGCGAAGCGTTTTCCCAGGAACTCCCCGGAGCTGAGTTGGAGGTAGAGCGCCGTGTTCACCAGGGGCTGGTCCTGGATGTACTGGAGCCAAGGCTGCAGCGGCCGGAACTGATTATCGGGAGTGAAGGGCTGGAAGGTCCCGCCTTGGTTGATGTCGATGTTGCTTTGGTGGAGGTCGTCTCCTCCGTAGGTGAAGCGGTCCGCCTCGACGCCCGCCACCACGCTGGCACTCGCGGGCAGACGGTAAGTGATCTGGGCGCGGCTGAAGAGGTCCTGAGTATGCGTTTCGAGCGACTCCCAGAGTCCAGCCGGGTAGCCCGACACCCCGTCTGGGAAGTAACGCTGGTTCCAGTCGATGCCGTGGCGCTGGTACCGGAGGATGTATTCCTGCGAGAGATTCCCGAGGTTGGCAGGGGTGTAGCTGAGGCTCAGGATCTGGCGGTCCTCGGTCATGAGCTCCCTCACATCAGGGATGACGAAAACCCAGCCATGCCCCGTGTTGAACTGCCATCGCTGATCGTGGAACTGGAGGGTGAATCCGTTCAGGTCTCCCTGGCCCTCGAGCTTCATGAAGAAGTAGGTGTTCTCCCGATGGTCCTTCACCAGGAAGCGGGCTGGGTTTCCGTTCGCATCCGCGCGCCCCGAAAGATCGGAAGACGGATACTCGTCCCCATAAGTGCGATTGGCAGTGAAGGCCGTGATCACATCGAACAGACGGCTGTGGGTGCCGACCAGGCCGTCAAAGGTTCGGATGCCGTCATTACCCAGACTCAGCTTGGCCTCCCCTAGGCCCTGGATATCCTCCAGGCCTACGGTCCGAAGGTTGATGAGCCCATTCATTGCATTTGAACCGTAGAGCGCCGATCCGGGCCCCCGCAACAGCTCCAGGCTTTTTACCATCCAGAGGGGGGTCACCTCCGAGGTATAGGCGGAGCCATAGATATCGTCGTTGACCGGCACACCATCCACGAGGGTGAGCAGATGGTTGTTATTCCACCCCTCAAAGATCCCCCGGGATGACACCGTGCGCCGGTCGTAGTCCATGGAGGGGCTGAAACCGGGCTGCTTGTAAAGGACATCGTTGATGCTGTCCCACCCATAGACCCGCAGCACATCCCGGTTGAACACAGCGACAACGCCAGGAGCTTCACTGGCGATCTGGGGGAGCTTGGTGGCAGAAATCACCTTAGTGTTCAGGAGCGCCACCAGCTCATTCACCGCAACATCTTTAGACTCCGGCGCATTCTGAGCCCCGAGGGCAAGACAGATCAATGGAATGGATGCGACCGCAGCCCGGAGCACGGGATCTCCTAAGGACGAGGAATTGCGATGGGCCCAAGGACCTATCGCAAAGGATCTGCGGGACGGGGCAAGATGGGAAGACAATCCATCTCAAAAATGAAACGACCTTGAGGTTTCTGGAGGATGTCGGGGCAGGGAACCCCTGTGCCTAGCAAAAATCAGAAACGCTAGTACCCCTCTCTGCTCCGCTTCCGAGCCCCGAATTGGGGAGCAGCGAACGGCCCTCCCTCGAGGTGTCCCAGACGAGGCTTGCGAGTGTCCTGGAGGCAGACCTTTAGTCAGTCCACTCCATAAATCATAATGCCGCGCACGGCTGCCTTTTTGATCTCCTGGCGCCCACCTCCACATGTCACCACGAGGTAGTGGAGTTCGCCTCGTTCGGTTGCCACATGGCTTAGAAACGAAATGAAATCCCGGCCTGATCGACTCATGCCGAGTTTGCACACCAACCGAGGGGGGAGAAAGACAACATGGAGTACAGATGGGTCCAGAGGTCCTTCGCCTGCGACTTCCGAAATCAAGGCCGTTTGGATCTCGGATTCCAGGATCTCCTGGGCAGCCCGCTCTGGGTTCGCCAGCGTTCCAGTGCGAAATGGAAACCCCATGCCTTCCGGGTTGGAAGGCCGCAACAGGCCGAAATCTGGGGCGAAGGCGATCTCCCGGGCAAGGGCTCCTTGCAGATCGCCCTTCAGGGCGTCGTTCTTTTCTGCCTCCCATTGGTGACCCAAGAACCAGAATTCCAGAGTCCCCAGCTTGAGAGGTGCATCTTGGGGGACCCCTTGTATTGGCGCATGCAAGGTCCCCAGCGTGACGGCTTTCAACATGTTGCCATCGCCGTCATCGATGTATTCAACCGGGATAGGAGCCTTCGGGTGTGCCTCTGACCCTTTGGGGGGTGTGGGAGGCGCACCTACGAGGGTCAGGGACACCAGGATGAATCCGGAGCACCGGATGCGCAGCATCGCGGCTTATCTGGAGAGGGTCAGCGTGTACGGCGTGGTCGCCGAGTAGTTCTTGTACCGATAGGCATCGATGTAGACGGTGGCTGCGGTGGTATCCGTGTTGGTCCAGCTGATGTGCTGGGTGGTGCTGGGGTTCGTCGAAGAGGCCAGCTGGGTGCTCTGATCGCTGGCGTAGAGGTACAAATCGTACTCCTGGCTGAAATCCGTGGGCCCAGCCATATCCATGGTGAGCGTGCTGCCGGCTGGCACCGTGATCTGGAAGTAATCGTCCATGTCCGCCGTGTTGGGGAAGTAGCCGATGATCTGGGTGACGGTGTCTCCCACTATGTTGGCCTGAGCGAAGGTGTCATTCGGCTCCACCTCCGTGTATGAGGTGGCGGGAGGAACGGAAGCGGGGTTCACTGTGATCACGCGCGTGGCGGAACTCGATGCGCCGGTCTCGTCTGTCGCGGTGAAGATCACGGTCTGGTTGATGGGAGATGTCCCCGCGTTGGTAAAGGCATGGGAAGCGCTATTCCCGGCGGCAGTCGTTTGATCACCAAAGTCCCAGGAATAGCTGAGGGTGGCGGCCGAACTGCTATCCGTTCCCGCCCCGGCGAAGGACACCGGAACCCCCGACATCACAGAGGTGTCTGCAGAAGGCGTTGTAATGCTCGCCGTCACGGTGTTCCCAGGCGTATCCAAGAAGTCGATGGCGAGGACCGGGTGCAACTCGAAGGTTGAGCCTGTGCTTGCACCATTCGTTCGTCCAGTCTGACCATGAATCCGGTCGAAGAAACAAACGCCAGTTACTCGGACCTGAACGCCCTTGGCATCGACCCAGCTAGAGGCGGGTATCGAGGGGAACCGCGCATCGATCTTGCTTCGGAGGGCGGCGATTTGGGACTGCCAAGTGCTGGTGGAAGGGCCATCGTTATGAGAGCCCATGATGCATCCCGGGTTCACGGATTCCCCGACAAACGAGTGGCCGGCGTTGGCTCCAGTGGTGTCCGTGAACTGCATCGTGTCGTCGCTGAATACCATGTGGTAGTCCAGGTCGCCGGTGCCACCCTCTTGCTTGAACTGCACCAGGCGGCAGGTGACGGTGTAGACCACCATCTCACTGCTTAACCGAGTTCCGTCATTGCCCGATGGAACGGAGGAAGGGCTCGGGATTGCAATGAGATCCTGGATCGAAATCGTCGTGGGGTTGATGATGTCGATGCTGGGAGCGCTCGGATCGGTTCCAACTTTCACGGCCCAACGTTCGTAGCCCCCGCATTGCGCCCGCAGGACCTGGGGCGTGAGGGCCAGAAGTGCGAGAACAGGAATGGCCAGAGCGGTGCGGAGCCTCATTGGGCCTCCAAAGGGAACGAGAAGACGAACAAGAGGTGGAGCAAAGCCTCCAGCCACCTGGCAAAGGGAGTGCATTCGCCGCGAGGCTTTAACGACAAAGAGGATGGCGATTCGAACTACAGAAAGGATGAAACACCACGTGTGGCCCCAGAGCCGGTCCGGGGCCGTGATTTTTTTGTAATATTAAAAGGCTGCTTTCAAGATCACCCTCGCCACTTCGCCCGCCTTGGGTTGTGCCCGAAGGTGGTAGCCCCATAACCTGTTGATCGCGGAGGCTGCATGGGCGCGAACACGCAGGACTACCTCGAGTTCGTGAAGGAGCAGCTTGGCCTACTTCCCGGTCTGTCCAGCAAGCCCTTCTTCGGCGGTGTGGCTCTGTATGCGGGTCCGGTCCAGTTCGCCATGGTCATGGACCAGACCCTCTACTTCGTCGTGGATGAGCGCACCCGGCCCGCCTACGAGGGCATGGGCAGCCGTCCTTTCGGCTACCAGACCAAGAAGGGCTGGGTGGATGTGAAGAAGTACTTCGAGGTTCCTGGCGACCTGTTGGAGGACACCGAGCGGCTCCAGACCTTGGCCCAGGAGGCCATCCGGGCGGCCCAGGCCGCGAAGGCGAATCCGGCGAAGCGTGGCAAGACCACCAGAGGAACACGCTGAGATGCTAAACGATGCGTTCCTGACGATGATCTTATCCGTTCCTGGGCCTATGACACCACGAAGCTGGCCGTGCCTTTGATCCTCGGCGATGTGAGCGTCAAGTAGTCCTTAAGCATTCCTCGCTTCACCCCAGTGGCCGCCGGGAGGCAGCCCTTTTGCGCACCTGTCGCGGCTGGGGAAGCCTCCTTACATTCGGTGAATATGAATTTTAACGACACTTAACTTCACACCGGATTAATATAGGGCCACTCTCGATATCGAACTCCTCAGATCTTTGTTGTCGGCGTGGCCTTGCCAAGTGGATTCCATGGGATGGGTTTATTACCCGCCCCCTGAAAGATACGCCTTGGCGACGCCGAGCAGGCCGTCTCCTGCACCCCCTCCACGGTGCTCATCGCGACGCCCTCGTTGCCGTTCTTGCTCGACATGCTCCCGGCTTCTTCCATAGCGCCGCCCACGAAAGTGCCGGTGGTCTCCATCCGAACCCCAGGTCCCTTGCGTCAAGAGACCATCCACAATATCTGGAGCCAACCCATGCGAATCTCCTTGTGCACCTCCCTCCTGGCCTGCAGTTTGGTCATGGCCAACGGCCACCAGGCACCTATCCGTCCATCGGTCGGTAGCTCAGTCGGCGCGCCTCTGGCGGTCGAGAGGGCCGACCAGCTCCTGAAGCAGTCGAACTTCGTGTTCATTGGAACGGTGGTCCAGACCCACGCGTCCAACCTCTCTTCCGTGCCTGGCAGCCAGCAGACGACTCTCGTGCGGGTGGACCGCGTCCTCCATGGCGCCTCCATCCTCGCCGACAGCCTGGGCCATGTGATCACCGTCCGCTCCGAGCGGGCCATGAACCACAAGGTGGGCCAGACCTCCACCTTCTTCCTCAATGTGGACACCTATGGCGAAAGCCTGTGCGGCATGGAAATGGGCCGCTTCACCCAGCAGCCCGGCGACGATGTGCGCCATGCCCAGATGGTGGCTGACGCGCGCCTCCAGGGCGAGGACCGCGACTTGGCTGTCCGCATCCGGACCTCGGACCAGGTGGTGAAGGGCCGGGTGGTGCGGATCGAGCCCGCCGAGGTCGAGGAGCGCGAGTCCGAGCACGCGGCCATGTGGAAGCGCGCGGTCGTCGAGGTCGACACCGTGATCAAGGGCCAGCCGGGGACCCGGACCGTCACCTTCTTCTTCCCCTCCTCCCAGGACCGGGTGTGGATGGACGCGCCCCGCTTCGCAGTGGGCCAGGAAGGCGTCTGGCTACTCCACGCGAAGCCGAAGGATTTCAGCCGGAAGGCCGAGATGATCCCGGGCCTCACGGCGCTGGATCCCAAGGACTTCCAGCGCCCGGAACAGCGCGAGCGCATGCAGCGCCTGGCCAATAACCGCTAAGCCCTCGAACCCCATCATTAGGAGATGCCCATGCGTTCCATGATCTCACCACGCGCCCTCAGCGGCCTGGCCTTCGTCCTGGCCACCGGCGCCCTGAGCGCCCAGTCCGTCACCGTCGTCAACATGACGCCCCGCTCCCTGAGCGGCGAGACCAATTGCGATGGCGAGCCCAGCATCGCGGTGAACCCTGCCAACCCCCTCCAGATGGCGGGCACGGCCTTCACCCCCGACCCCGCCGCGGGCTCCATGGCTCCCTATTATGTGTCCACGGACGGCGGCAACACCTGGACCCTGAACTCGGTGATGCCCGGCGGCAAGATGACCTCCGATGTGTCCCTGCGCTTCGGCACCAGCTCCAATGTGCTCTACGCCGGCATCCTGCGGGGCGACAACACGAACCTGAACATCCTGCGGACCAGCGGCTTCTCGCTCTCCAACCCGATGTCGGTCCTGGTGGACCGGGCCAACGACGACCAGCCCTTCCTGGACGCCCGCACCGTCAACGGAGCGGACCGGGTCTACATCGGCAACAACAACTTCGCCGCTTCCGTCGCCAGCCAGACCGCGACCGTGGACCTCTCCACCAACGCCGCGACAGCCGCCGCTCCGGCGGGCTTCGCCCCCGCCTCCGTGGAGGCTCGCGCCACCTCGGGCCAGGACGGCCCTTCCGTGCGGGCCGCGTCCGCGCCCGACGGCCGCGTCTATGCCGCCCTCCTGGGTTGGCGGTCCGGATCAGCCACCTTTGTCTCGGATGTCGTGGTCGTGCGCGATGACGCCGGCGCCACTGGCGCCACCAAGTTCAAGAGCCTCCTCGGCAGCGACGGCCTCGCGGGCACGAAAGTGGCCACGGGCCAGAACATGACCTTCAATTCCCAGCTCGGGAGCGACCGCGTGGGCTCCAGCCTCGCCATCGCCGTGGATCCCACCGACAGCCTCACGGTGTATGTGGCCTGGGGCGAGGACGGGACCGGAGGCGGATGGACCCTGCACCTGCGGCGTTCCACGGACGGCGGCGTCACCTGGAGCTCGGACCTGCGCACCATCGTGGGCGCCACGAACCCGGCGCTCGCGATCAACAACGCGGGCGAGGTCGGCTTCTTCTACCAGAAGCTGACGGGCGGCGTCTGGAACAACCAGGCGGATTTCGCCCCCAAGAACGACCCCTTCACGAGCCCCACGACGATCGTGCTGGCGAACCTCCCCGACGGGTCCACCACGACCTGCGGCCAGCCCACCATCGGCGACTACTCCGGGCTGATCGCTGTCGGCGCGGACTTCTACGGCGTCTTCTCCGGCGACAACACCCCCAACTCCGCCAACTTCCCCCACGGCGTCACCTACCAGCGCCAGGTGAACTGGTCCAGCCAGCAGCTCCTGAGCACGGACGGCGTCACCCAGGTCTCCACCTCCCTCGACCCGTTCTTCTTCCATGTCTCCGGCCTGGGCACCACGGCGACAGCGCCGAGCATCACCACCCAGCCCGCGAGCACGACGGTCAACGCGGGCGCGACGGCGACCTTCTCTGTCGGGGCTTCCGGAACGGCCCCCCTCAGCTATCAGTGGCAGAAGAACGGCGCGAACATCGGCGGCGCCACCTCCGCGTCCTATACGACGCCGGCCACGACCTCGACGGACAATGGCGCCACTTTCAGCGCCACGGTCTCGAATGCCGCTGGCAGCGCCACCTCCAACAACGCCACCCTGACGGTGGTCAGTCCCGCGAACACGGTGACGGCCTCGATCACGACGCCCGCGTCGAATGTGACGATTGCCTCGGGCACGGCCCAGTCCTTCGTGGGCACGGGCACCGATTCCAGCTCCACGGCCACCTTGAGCTACAGCTGGACCTTCGGGGACGGCGGCACCGCGACTGGCGCCTCCGCCAGCCACACCTACACCAACACCGGCACCACGGCGGCCACCTACACCGCGACCCTGACGGTCACCGACAATACGGGCGTCAGCAACACCGCCACCCGCGTCATCACCGTGAACCCCGCCGCCGCGAACACGGTGACGGCCTCGATCACGACGCCCGCGTCGAATGTGACGATTGCCTCGGGCACGGCCCAGTCCTTCGTGGGCACGGGCACCGATTCCAGCTCCACGGCCACCTTGAGCTACAGCTG
>Ga0210400_10000435_pt1 | contig 46892 bp, 36 predicted proteins | sample IncBWH26MmetaG_FD_155456 | JGI IMG/M metagenome (GOLD analysis project Ga0210400, IMG submission 155456) | Forest soil microbial communities from Barre Woods Harvard Forest LTER site, Petersham, Massachusetts, United States - Inc-BW-H-26-M | ecosystem: Environmental > Terrestrial > Soil >... | reverse complement strand
CCTCCCAGTTGCTCCAGGAGCAGGATCGTATTATTCGAACCTTTCCCGAAGTCGAAACGGTCTTCGGCACCATCGGACGCTCGGACAGCGCCACAGACAACGCGCCGCTCGATATGTACGACACGACCATCATGCTCAAGCCTCGTGAACAATGGCGTCCGGGGATGACCTATGAAAAACTCATTCAGGAAATGGACCCCAAGCTTCAGTTTCCGGGACTCTCGAACACCTGGACCATGCCTGTCGAAAATCGTTTGGACATGGAGCTGACAGGTATCAAGACGCCGCTTGGATTGAAGATTCAGGGACCGACGCTGGAAGGCATCCAACAGACCGGCGCACAAATCCAGCAACTCCTTTCGTCACTCCCGGAGGTTCGCTCCATATTCTCGGAACGCGTGTCCCAAGGCTTCTATATCAACGTTGAGGTTAATCGTCTCGAAGCCGCGCGCTACGGTCTGACCGTCGCGGATGTCCAGCAAGCGGTCAGTTCGGGAATCGGCGGGGAAATGGTCACGGAAAATATCGAAGGCCGCGAACGATATCCAGTCAACGTCCGGTACAACCGAGATTTCCGCGACAGCGTGGATGAGCTGCGTCGCGTTTTGATTGCCACACCGTCTGGTGCACAAATCCCCATCGAGCAAATCGCGCGTATTTCATTTTCGCGTGGCCCGGCCATGATCCGCGATGAGGACGGAGCTTTGACGGGTTACGTCTACATCGACCTCAATTCCAAGGACTATGGTGGATTCGTGAAAGCCGCGAACGACGTCTTTCGTCAGAAGCTCCAGTTGCAACCAGGGCACACCTATAAGTGGGCCGGCGAATATGAATTCGAACAAAGGGCAAAAGAGCGCCTCAAAATAATTCTCCCCATCGTGTTCTTTGTGATTTTCGTGCTCCTCTATATGGTCTTCCACTCTGTCGCAGAATCCGCGGTGCTCATCTTCCCTACGATTTACGCGCTCACAGGTGGGCTGATCCTGCAGAAGCTGCTCGGTTACAACTTCAGCGTGGCGGTTTGGGTCGGCTACATCGCGCTGTTCGGCATCGCCGTCGAGACAGGTGTGGTCATGGTTGTCTATCTTCATGAGGCGCTGGACCGAAGACTCGCATCAGGAAAACCGCTGAAGCATGAGGACATCGAAGAAGCAGCCATCGAAGGTGCAGTCCATCGCTTGCGCCCGAAGCTGATGACCGTGTGCGTCGTCCTCGCGAGCCTTATCCCCATCCTGTGGGAAACCGGCGTCGGTTCCGACGTGATGAAACCCATTGCCGCTCCGATTGTGGGAGGCATGATTACATCCACGATTCACGTTTTGATTCTAGTTCCGGTGTTCTTTGCACTGATGAAGGAACGCGCCCTGCGGCGCGGCACGCTACATTTGCAGGGCGAGGAACCAGCAAATGGTTGAGAACTCGGCACCTCAATACTTGGGTTGCCCGCAGCGTCGAAATTGGTGTCCGTTTCTGCTTGACCCTGGAATCCGTTCCAGAGTTTAGACTCTTCTCGCGGAGGTAGGTTTCATGCGTTCGGGACAATTGGCCCATCTCACGGGCCTAAGCACGGATACGCTGCGGCACTACGAACGCTTGGGGCTTTTGCCCCTGCCACAACGCACGGCCGGAAATTACCGCTACTATTCTCCAGCCTCTCAGCAAAGGGTGGAACTCATTCAACGGGCACTGACTATAGGTTTCTCTCTCTCCGAGTTAAAGACCATTCTGGCCGTGCGCGACAGAGGCGGAGCGCCTTGTCGTCACGTTCGTGCCTTAATGCATTCGAAAATCCGCGCTATCGACGAGCAGATCAGGAATTTGGTGTCCCTGCGCGTCGAATTGAACCGATTGTCGAAGGACTGGGACAAGAGGTTGCGGCGGACAAAACCGGGTCAAGCAGCGCGGTTGCTGGAAGCTGTACCGCTGAGACCGCACGCCAGAGATGCTTCGGGGCTTCCGAAATTCCGAAAAAAGAAAGGACAATAGATCATGCGCACGTTACCGCTTCTCTTGTTGCTGGCCATCCTTCCTGGAATGGCGAGCGCTCAACAAAAGCCATCACCGGACCAGGATAAGCGTTCGGAAGCTGTCGTCACGCGCGGTGAACATGTCATGGGCTTTTCGCACGAAGCGACGACACATCATTTCCGATTGTTCAACGACGGAGGAGAAATCGACGTCAGCGCCAACGACCCGAAAGATAAAGTGAGCGTCGACCAAATTCGAACTCACCTCGGACACATCGCCAAGATGTTTGCCTCCGGGAATTTCAACGCGCCGATGCTCATTCACGACACGAATCCGCCGGGCACGGCGACGATGACGAGAGTCAAGGAACAGATTCGCTACGAATTCTCCGAAACGGATCACGGCGCGCGGATTCGGCTTGTCACCTCCAGTCCGGAAACAACGGACGCGGTGCACGCCTTCCTGCTCTTTCAAATCGTCGATCATCAGACCGGGGACGCTCCAACAATCACGCAACGTGTAGCTGTGGAGCAACATTCAAATTAATTTTTCGTATCGAAAAAGAACCCGTGTGGCGTGCCGTTTAACACGCCTCACGGGTTCGTGTTCCTAATCGTGGGTGCCGTCGCGTCTGGGATTGAAACCCCAGCAGGAATTAGGCACGTACCAGGGGGAACGACTGCCTTTATTGCTCGAATCGGCCGCGTCCGAGTTTCCTCAAAACCTGTCTGCCAACATTTGCAGGCAGCTTCGGTTGCGTGGTCGCGACATCCGCGATCGACTTGTCCATTCTTTCGTCTACCGGAGTTGCCAGAAAGGCGTGGGTCTCGCCCGTATGCGGCCCGCTGAGCACCGTCGCCATTCCCACGATTTGTCCGCGCTCGTTGATCTGGTTAGCCATGGTTGGGTACAAGTTGGAACTGGCAGGAAACAGCGTTTTGAGGCTGGTCATCACGCCATCCTGCCAGATAAAGGCATTGGACCAGTTGAAGCTCGCGTCCAAGGTACTTCCCACCACCTGGCCCTTGTCGTTGATGCCGCTGGCTATCGCGGCAAAATCTTCCGGCAGAGTTTTGAGGTTCTTGAGTGCTCCGTTCTGCCAGAGGGCGGCATAGAAGGTTGTGCCGTCAGTGCTAGCGACATCCCCAACAATCTGGCCCTGATTGTTAATGCCGAAGGCGAAACCACCAGTTCCGAGGTGAGGAAGGGGGAAGGCAGTGCCATTCTTTTCCCACAGCACCGGGTGAAGCGCGGTGGTGCAGGTTCCCGAGTAGCCTACGGTTTGGCCTTGATCGTTGATGGCGTTCGCTTCCCCGTCTGGATCGCTACCCACCGTAGGAAGAGCTCGCGCTTTGCCGTCTTCCCACAACACCGGCAGTGCAATCCGATTATTGGTTGTGTTAGACGGGCAGGAGGAGTCCAAGATACCGTTTTCCGCAAACCCTGTGATTTGTCCGCGGTTATTCATGGCACTGGCCTGTCCGTTATTTCCGCCCAGAGTCGGGAGAGCGCTCATCTGGCCGTTCCGCCAAAGAAACGGACGACACGTGAGGTGTGTGCCGAAGCCGCAAACGTCTTCGCCGTTCGGGTCCAGGACATCTGTTTCGGAATAACCTACCGCCTCCCTTCGATCGTTGATCTCGCCACCAAAGGGGTTGTCCCAATTATTTGGTCCTCCGAGAGTAGGGAGGGGGAACGTGAATCCGTCGACATTTATCGCCACCCGCCCTTTCTCAAGCCCTCCCGAGGCGTTCAACAACCCGTATTGGGTCTCGGTCCACCCATGATTATTGACGCCCATCGTACATCCGAAAAACCCATCGTTCAGAGTACCCAAATCTTCAACGTGATACCTGACTTGGGCGACCGCATCGCTGAAGCAACCCAGAACAATCGTCGTAACGCACGGTATCCAGAGATTCCGCAACCGTCTTAGCGTGTTCATGTATCCTCTTTTCCTCCGATGAAAGTCGCCGTGCAGAGATGACTGGCGATTAGGTCACGCACCACTCGGCGCTCTAGCAGTTGAGAGCTGCATTGGCTCACAGCTCCACAAATTCCGGCTGAGCAACAACTTAGGAAGCATGGGGTGTTCCACGTTCACGACGATTACGTGACACAACAGGCCCAGCATTTCAGAGTTCGAAGACGAGTTGCGGATTAACAATTTTCTGGGACGACCCACAAACGACCAGAGCGGCTGTTTCTCCCACTTCTCATACAAACTGGACCAGCGGCTACGAAATTCGAGAACACCGAGCAGCCAGAGTCAGACAGATCATTTCGATTGATTTTTAAATGGTTTTAACATACATACTAGTCTGTATGTTAGCTACTGACGAAAAGAAACGAAAGACTCGTGATCCAGAGCGCACACGCGACCGTTTGCTGCAAGCGGCTTTTCGGGAGATACACAGATCAGGTTTCCAGAGCGCCGGCATCGATACAATTCTCGCCGCCACCAACGTCACCAAGGGAGCGCTCTATTACCACTTCGAGAGCAAAGAAGCCCTAGGCTATGCCGTCGTCCAAGAGAAAATCGCACAACTTACGCACGACAGGTGGTTGCGTCCTATGCAGAGCGAGGGGGATGCCATCGACATTCTGATCGGCGTTGTCCGGCGTATACCAGATAGTCCGAAAGACGTTCGAGCCGGTTGTCCGCTGCTCCTTTTGTCGCAGGAGATGTCTCCGCTGGACGAGCAATTCCGCAAACGACTGGAAAGGATATTCCTTGACTGGCAGAAAGGTGTTGCAACGCTTTTGCGCAAGGGGAAGTCCCAAGGAACGGTTCGCCGCGACCTGAATCCAGACGAGACTGCCAGCTTTTTGATCGCAACGGTCGAGGGCTACGCCACGTTAGCAAAGAATGCGCAAGATCCGAAGGTGTGGAAGGCGGGAATCAGAAATATCGTGGGATGGCTGAGGTCTCTTCGGCCGCCTGAGAACTACAAGCGGGGCTGACCGCTCGCGACGGGACTGAGCGTTTCAAACTACGTCATGAAAAGGAGAAGGAACAATGACAAGGATCACAATGCCGCGCAGGAATCTGCTCGCAACGGGAGCCTGCGCACTGGTCGGTGCGGTGACCCTACCCGGACTGGCAAGGGGCATCGCATTGGGAGGGCATGACTTAACGAACGAAGAGATCATCCGCAAGTGGTACGCGGCATGGGAAAAGAAGGATTTGGGCACGTTCAATATGCTGCTCGCCGACAACTTCACCTTTTCGAGCGCGGCCGGCGACGACCACATCAGCAAGAGCACTTTCAAAGCGCAATGCTGGGACACACAGGTTGACTTCATTGGACACTTTGACCTCGAGCGAGTCACCACTGGCTCGGAGGATGCTTTTGTGAAGTATCTTTGCCACACCAAGAACGGTAAATCGTTCCGGAACGTGGAGTATCTCCGAATCAAGAACGGACGGTTGGAGTCTATCGAGTGTTATTTCGGCGCACAATCCAGCTTTCCGTCAGCAGTGAGCACTGGGCAGAAGTAACCTATGGGCCGGCTGATCCAGGTGCCACGAATCGCGTTCAAGACAAAGGGTAGAATCCTATTCCTGGATTTAGCCGAGATCGTGGCAGTGCAAGCCGAAGGTAATTATGTTTCGTTGCGACACCAACCCAATCCCTATTTGCTGCACGAGTCCCTCTCGTCCATGGCGGAGAAGCTCAAGCCTTACGGTTTTATTCGCATCCACCGCTCGGTCGTCGTGAATATTTCCGCCGTGGAGGAAATCCAACCCTTACCGACGGGAGAGTACAGGCTGCGCGTAAAAGGTGGGAAGGAATACTTGGTAACCCGCACATACAAAGAGAACCTCAGAGATCTGGCCCAGCTGTGGATAGGCGCAGAGCGCCTTTGCGGCTAACAGCCAGGAGCGTCAGGGCGAGGCCTAGATTCAATACCAGTAGTTATCACGCGCGGCATTCATCGCAGGCTTTGCCTTGCAGTCCCTCGATTCCTTCTTTTGCGATGATGGGAACCATGATGAGGGCCGCGACTGAGTCGGCCCACCACAGCCCGAACAGCATATTAAGCAGCAACCCGGCGAGCAAGATCGCGGACAAGTACGTGCAAAACTCTGTTTGTTTGGCATCCGCGTGCATGGCAGCGCTCCCTAAAGCGCGCCCCACTTTTCTCTTGGCTCGCGAGAGCAACGGCATGACGATCAACGAGACACACGCCAGCATAATTCCAGGAATGCTGTGTTCGGGAGCCCGACGGGACCGCAAGTCCAAAACAGATTCATACACGATGTAGGCAGCCAGCAGCAGAAAGCAAATTCCGACAATCCTCAGAGCCCACTTCTCATTCAGCTCGCGGCGATGCACTTCTGCATCAACGGACATCCTCCACAGTAAGACCGACCCGGACGTCACTTCGATGAAGCTGTCGATTCCAAAACCGACGAGCGAAATGCTGCCCGCAAATGCTCCCGCAACAATTGCTATCAAGCCCTCTAAGGTATTCCACGCAATTGTGAAATATTCGAGTCTTCGCCCGCGGTTCACGACTGCCGTTCGCTCTAGGATTGCAGCATCGGCCATGTCCGCAGTGTACTACGGCAGCGAATCCTGGCTGAGATTCGGAGAGCCCACGCGGAACTCAGACCTCCTGCCTAGACAATTCCACAATGAAGAGACGTGAAGATCGTTCGCGACAAGCTAAAGAAACAAGGCGGGATATTTCGATCGGGACACCCGGCCTTGAACCGGGGACGTTACGCCCAAGGCAGGCGTACTATCTCTTGGAAGTCCTTCCTTTTCAATCTCGTTTTTGAAAACAAATGAGTTAGAGAAATATTTGGTAGTGCCAGGATGTAGGAGAATGTGCCTTCGCATGCATGGAGTCCCCCGAATTTTCCCCATAGCGAAGAAGAGGCGAACCACGCGCGAGCCGCCGAAGATTCGTGCCGCGCCAGCGAGGAATGTTTTTGATTCGCGCCGAATAAAGGACCTAAGGATTCCTATCCGGTTCAAATACTGAAACACGATAGACTCAGCCACGCTGCAAAGCAGTACCGAACCTAATGCATCCGGTCGTGAAATCCGCGACCGCGTGGCGTTTTCAACTCCGGATGCAACGGTCGCCAAAGGAGCTGTAGACATTTCCATTCGAGAGGTGTCCGAATGGTATGCGAACAATCGAGCATCGGCTGAGAGCCTCAATGCGTCAGTGGGAGGACCATAACGGTCGTCGCAATAGTTCTCGCTTGTCCCTCGTATGGCGGAATCGACTACATGCGGCGATCGTTGCATCCGGCTGTTCGCCAGCAAAATAGTAGTTTGCGCATCGCTGTGTATCCCTCCGTTGACTAGCTGCGAATTCGCTCATCTGTCGGTGCATTGCATCAAAGACTTTCTCCGCACCCAAGCCCGCGCGACTTCAAGGCCATACGTTCAACATTCGCTGGAAAGACCCGGCTTGAAATCTCATGATCTCTATTTCAGCTGTCGCAGTTCTTTAAGGAGTGACAGTAGGGCCGGAATTCGCCTTTGACTTCCTTCATCGGGAAGAACATACCCGGGAAGCGCATCATGAAAGCGCGAACTCGCAAGCAAGCCTTCGCACTGGTTTCCGATATACTGGCGAACTTCCGCTCTGACGGACCTAACTTCCTCCCGCAAAGTCGGCCTCCCATCCATCAGTGTAATTACGTCCTCCAAATCATGGCTCGAAAGAAAATCCCCTTTTCCGCGGCCATAAAACGCTTCGAGCTTAGTTGCCACAAAATACGGCGCTGTAATGACGCGAATTGTCCGCCCGGTTGGGAGCTCTATTTTGGTAGCTGTTTCCATTGCCAGCCTATACCAGCGATTGGAAAATCCGAGAAGGCTTTCCTCTAAGGGCATTACATCCAGTTTTGATTCGCCGCAGATCCATCGGCACGCTGGTGCCCCCTCGGACGTATCGAGCAAAAGTCCCAACTTCGTCAAACGCTCGGAAAATGCCACAAGCCCTGAATACGAAATGATTTCCGCGATGACATCCACGTCAAACGTTCTTCGCACCGATGACGCGCCCGGGTCCGTCACTAAGAGGCCCGTTGCGCATCCGCCTACGAGCACAATTTCGTCGAGGACCGGTACCAGTCTCTCCACAACACCCACCAGAAGATCGATGTTCACGTTCTTCATTTGCGGAGCATCTCCAGACGCCTCCGAATCTCTTTTTCCGCCAGCACCCGTTCGCGCGCCCGTCCGTCCCTTACAGCATCCACTAGAGCTAGCATCGCATATAGGTGCGAATCCTCCAGTGCCGCCTTCGGAACATTCTTGTGAAGCGGATACAAGGCATATCCCCTCGCACTGCCAAGTGAATACGGCCAAACCGGCGGAGGCTCGTCGGTTTGCACGATGCTTTCGTTCAAAGGAGGTGCGGCATAGCCGGTTGGCACACCGCGACTCAACTCACCTCGTACGGCGGGGAAGGCGTATTTCACGCCGTGAATCAGGAACTCCTCGAGTGCCACGTAGTTAGGTTTTTCGCCTAGTTCCGTTCCGTGAAGCAGATGTGCAAGTTTGGCCCTCTTGACCGAGGCATGCACACGCGACGGGCTTAGATACAATTCTGACGCGATCTGCAGGTAGGGCGGCCGGCCATCTGCATACTTCGAGATTTTTAGTAGCACGACAATGTCTTGGGGCTCTAAGTTCATAGTAGTCAGTATATTCCATATTCCGGAATCCGGAATAGCGAATTCGAGGGATTAAGCTGTCTGACTTTATGTGAAAACATGCTACAAATTAGTTGACATTGTCAGCTTTGGCATCCTAGTATTGGGCTGTCCCGAGGGAGTGGGCATTATGCCTGACGGCGACCGGTTTGAACGAAGACTACGAGGAAGAGGTTGGGCAAGCGTGTATCGGCTTGGATGCTCTTTGGCACCAGTCGAAGCAGTCGTTGATAAGGTGATGGGTGCCGTTGCCCATCTGCTGCGCACTCAAAACACACAAGTCGTTCGAGACGTGTTTCGCGAACTCCAGGACGCCTCCCAACTGCTTGCAGCGAACCGCCTTCGCGAATCGGTTTCCGAGCAGGCATTCGATCAGTTGGCTTCGGCCGCGATGACCCTCAAAGAAGATGCCGGTCACTCCGAGTTGGCGAGATTCTCCGAGCGCGCTGGTCTTCGCACGTTCAACGAATTGGATAAATCCGGTGAGCGATGGGACGACAGTCTCTTGAAGCGCCATTTCACGCGCAACCTGATCTGGGAACTTGGGGAGCGCCGATGTTTTGCCGTAACTCGCGAAGGCATAATGCAAGCAACGCACCGCGATCAATCACAACAGCTTGCTTGGGAATCGAACGTAAGGGAATTGCTTCTCAGTCCCTCAGCCGCAATCGCCAAGAACCTTATTTCCGAGGAAGCGACGGCCATCGTGCGAGCGCCCAAGCGTATGTTCCGCCCGAAATCCGTCACCATGGAGACTTTGACTACGCCCCTCGAAGTCCTGGGGAATCCGCGATGAGAGCTTCCACGAATCCAACGCGCTTCTCCTTTGATTTCACCCAAGCCGGTCGTATCGGTTGGACTCACGGCCAGCGAAACGAGCTTCTCGACTTAGCCGGGAAACCAACTACCTTTTCCATCGACGACCACGAAATCGCAACCCGATTTTCTTCGGCCATCGAACCCATCATGGCCGACTTCGTGGACATAGCCGTGGCTATTCACATGGCGGACCGCCTGGCCGTTCGAACCCTAAATGCTGCCGCCAACTGGTCGAGAGAAATTTGTCTCCAGCTCGCCGTCCGGGACCCAAACAAATGGAACGAATCCGAATTGCAAGGGCGCTTGAAATCGCTCCTTCGGTTTCTTACCGAAGACACTTGGTCTTTCCAATTTATCCCGCTTCGCGATGCCCGGCGTGCCTCCGAAGCACAGCCCTACCTCTTCTCACCGGATTCTCCGGCTCCCTTTTCGGCGAGCCTCTTCAGCGGCGGACTAGATTCCTTAGGCGGCACTGTCGCAGCCATTTCGTCCGCACCGAACGAACACTTTGTCCTTATCTCCGCTACGCCCAACGTGCGGCAACGCGCCCGGCAACAACAACAGGTCGAAATCCTCAGACGCGATTGTGGCGCGAGCCTTTCACATGTGTCCATTCCCTATGGAATGAAAGATGGAGACCAGTTTGCCCAAGAGCCTTCTCGCAGAACCAGAGGATTTCTCTTCTTGGTCCTCGGAGGAGTCGCTGCTCTGTCCGCGGGATGCCGGGCTCTGTCTGTGTTCGAAAATGGGCTAGGCGCCCTCAACCTTCCCTACGATCAATCACAAATCGGCACCGACAACGCGCGGGCGGTCCACCCACGCGTCCTGCGCCTCGTTTCCGATCTCTTGAGCCGTGCCACGGAAAAGCCCTTCTCGATTGTCAATCCGTGCGTTTTCTCAACGAAAGCAGAAATGCTGCGCCACCCTGGGGTCCGCCAGCTTTCTCACGCCATCGCACTTACTTTCTCATGCGACGGTTTTCCCGTCCGGGCACACGGCAAGGCGCAATGCGGATTTTGTACTTCATGCCTCCTCCGGAGATTCTCCCTCGAACTAGCCGGCCTCGATCAATTCGACGCACAAGAATACCTCCGAGATTGGAAATTGAACTCGTTTCCAACCTCGAAGCACCATTTGCAGGGATTGCGTGCCATGGACTGGCAAGCGCTGCGTTTCCGCCGATGCTTCAGGGATTCCGATCCATGGGCTGCCCTCACGCTCGAATTTCCGGAACTCCGTGCGGTCGTCCACGATCTTAGCCAGCTTCATCGCGAACCCCCTGCCGACTCCGCGGCGAAGCTTCGCCGACTCATCGAGCAGCACGTTGAAGCCTGGCCATCGTTTTCCGCGCTTCCTCTACTCAATTCGGCTAACACGAAAGTGGCATAACACATCGGGGGACATATGAACTTGAGTTTGGAACAAGTGGATCCACGGACTCTGGGCCTGCGTCTCCAGGAAGCACGAAAGGCCGCCGGGTTAACACAGCAAGATGTTGCCGAACAACTCGGCATCGCCCGCACGACAATCGTTGCCATCGAAAAAGGCGAGCGGCGTATCACTCCACACGAATTGCTACAACTTGCCTCTCTCTACGGACGACCCATTTCGAGTCTTGTTAGCAAACGAAGCGTCACCGGGAGCTTGGTAGCGCAATTTCGTGCGACGCAGCGCGAAGCTGATCCCGGCTTCGATCATGCCGCCAACGAATTGCAAGGCCGGGCCGAAGACTACGTCGAGCTCGAACGCGTGGTCGGAGCACCTTCGCCAAATCGATTTCCGCTCGAATACGACACCAAGGGTGGAGCCCCGGAGAGAATTGCCGAAGATGTAGCAACTGCTGAACGCAACCGTCTCGGCATGGGCGACGGTCCCATCGGAAACCTCCGCGACCGGCTCGAAACCGATGTCGGCATTCGCGTCTTCTATTTCCCCATGGCTAGCCGCATAGCTGGCCTGTTTGGGTTCAACGATGTTCTCGGCGCGTGCGTGGGCGTCAATTCCAATCATCCACGCGATCGACGGAATTGGACGCTTGCCCATGAATACGGGCACTTTCTCATGACCCGGTATCAGGTCGAATTCACCGTGCTCACGACCGACAAAAAGCTCGTCGGTCGTGAACGCCTTGCCGACAACTTTGCAAAATACTTCCTAATGCCAGCATCCGGCCTCAACCGCCGTTTTACGGAACTGCACCGATCTGCCGAAAAGGGCATCACTCTCGCGGACGTGTGTAATCTCGCGAATCTCTATCAGGCTTCCGTGCAAGCACTCATCCTGCGACTCGAAGAACTGGCGAGGTTGCCAAACGGAACTTGGGAGCGCCTTCGCGCCGAAGGTTTCAAAGTCCAGCACGCCCACAAGTTGCTGGGTATCGACGCCAATCCCCCCATTCCCGAACGTCTGCCTCGCCGTTACGTTGCCCTAGCGGTAGAGGCTTTTCGCGGCGGCCACCTCAGCGAGGGACAGCTCGCCCGTTACTTGCGCACCGATCGCGTAGCGGTCCGTACTCTGATGGAGTCACTCCAAAAGGAAATTCACGTGGAGAACGGCGGCGAATTTACTCCCATCGCCCCGGACCTTGCCCAATCATTGGGGGGCAGATAGGACTCCCTTTCTCTTGCTCACCGACCAACCAGCGGTCATTGACACTTGTGTCCTCATCAACCTACTGGCGACCACCCGTGTCGCAGAAATCGTTCAAGTCATTTCGCCTTGCAGATTGGTCTGCCCGGTTGTTAAAGGAGAAAGCCTCTACCTTCGCTCTCCTGATCTCGACGGCCAACCTGAACCTGTTGACCTTGTACCGCTTTTCGAGGCCAACGTTTTTACCTCCTGCGTGATCGAAAGCCAGCTCGATGAGGAGCTTTACGTCGGTTACTCCTTTGAACTTGATGATGGCGAGGCAATGAGCCTTGCGATTGCCCAGTCGCGGAATCTCGCTCTCTGCACCGACGACAGGAAGGCACGCCGTGTCATCGCAGAAAATGCCCCGGCCCTCTCACTCCTCTCGACTCCCCAAATCGTGAACGCATGGGCCGACGGCCGCGATCCCGCGGAAGTCACTGTCGTTATTCGTGCAATTCACACGCGCGCGCGCTTCTGTCCTTCCGATACGGATCCATTGGCCGCGTGGTGGAACGCGCATCTCCAGGATTAAAGCTCATCTCACGCGCCTGTTGAGTCAGGGCTATACAAGCGCTGAGCACCATGCTGGCGGTGACTTCGCTGAATGAAAGTCCGCGACGGACAACGCTCCCGGCCACGTTCAAGTTCTGTGATAAGATTCGCACATTGCGGTCATTTACTTGTGCTTCACGTTCCTAGCCCATGACAATACTTCGCGAGACAAATGCCTTGATCGAGTGGTACAGGAAACACGCTCGCAGCGTAATCGAAGAACTCGCCAACGATCGTGTTTCCGACTTTGATGCCCAGGCGGCACGCCTGGAACGAACTGAGCAGCTGGCGGCTGTCGAGATAGCCGCATGCTTCTTAGGACAGTCAGGGGTCGGCAAGAGTACGTTGATTAATGCTCTTGTCGGTGGCTCGGAAGTCATTCTGCCCACTGGCGGAGTTGGTCCGCTTACTGCTCAAGCGCTAGAAGTCAGGTACTCCCAAAGCCCAATGTTCACGGTGGAATATCACCGGCTCCAGCAATTTTGGCAGTTGGTCTTCGCGCTCGAACAGAAACTGCTTCGGCAAAACGAAAAAACTGAGGACAGCGAGCTAAAGGAGCTTAGTGGTGACGACGAACAGCTCGCCTTCGATGACAGTCAGGTCATCGACCATTTAGAACGCCAGGGGCGCCTGATCATCACGGGCGATCAGAATAAGAGTGCGGATCTTAGATACCTGGTCGACTGTCTTCGTGTGGCGGGCGGAAAGCCTCCCAAATGGAACACACTTCCGACGTCAGACGATACAGAACGGATTGAACGCATTAGGCGCGTGTTACACCTCGCCTCGAAAAATATCCCTCACACAGTCGACGCGTCGTTCGGAAACGCTGAGTTCATGAGAGAGCTCCGCTTGCATGCCGCGGGTTTTCTAGCTCCGTTTATTCGACAGATTGAATTGGGCTGGCCATCTTCGGTGCTTCAAGATGGACTACGCCTTGTCGACCTCCCTGGTGTTGGCATCAGCAGTGACACATACCGAGTTGTTACGGAAAAGTGGGTTCGTGAAAAGGCCCAAGCAGTTTGTTTAGTGGTCCACAAGTCCGGCATTGATGCTGCGTCGGCTGATCTATTGAGAACCAGCGGATTTCTGAACCGGTTGTTACACAGCACAGACGATCCTCAAGCTGACCCGGTCGAACTCATTGTCGCCGTGACTATGCTCGACAACGTAGCCACTGCTGAGTATCACGCCGAGAAGCAATCGAATCCACAAAACGGCCGCACCCGGCGTGAACACCTTGCAATCATTCGAAACAAGATCCCCGAAGTCATCGCCACTCAGCTGGAAGCAGAGTTGAACCGCATCATTGTTGATACTGAAGGAGCAGCGAAAGAAGCTAGCGGAACCGCGATCAAACGTATTCTGGACAATCTACAGATTTACGCGCTTTCGTCGCACGAGTTCATTCGGGTGCTACTGCGTGATGAAGAAGATAAACCCTTCATTAAGGAAGCTGAAGAAAGCGGCATTCCGGCGATGCAGGTCGCTTTAGCCAGCGTAGTACAAGCTCGGAGATCTGACATGCTTCACCGCCTACGCGAAGCGGCTGGTCTGTTCCGTGAACAGGTCACGACGACGTTGCGAGCCATTGAAGCGCAGTGGCAAGACCCCGAGGCCGAAACCGCCCAGAGCGATCGCCTCCGGAGGGAGCTTCAAGAGTTCATACCAACCCGTCGGGAAGAATTCAGTGCCCGTAAGGGCGCGTTTCGCGAGTTTCTTAAGAAGGGTGTTCCGGAAAGAATAGAAACACTCGTCGAACAAGCGAGCTCCAGCGCGCTCGAAGAAATGCGCCGGAAGGCGTGGAAGTTTCAGGACATGCATTGGGCAACCCTGCGAGCGTCTGTCCGAAAAGGAGGGACGTTCGACGGTGCTCACCACATTGACCTACCGCGGGACTACTCGCTGATGTACGACGGTCAAATCGCACCTATTTGGGGACAGCTGGTTGTTAAAATAGTCCGGGAGCGGACCAAAGAACTTGGCGAAGACTACGTGACCCTGATCGAAGAGATAGTCGAATGGGCGGAACAGCACGGAGCGAGGAGCCAGAAGCGGATTCTTGAGGCCCTTCGCGATCAGATCAAGGCTGACGCCAAGGCGCTTGCCTGTGTCGGAAAAGAAACGACAGATGAGCTCCGCCAACGCGTGCGCGATCAACTGTTACGCACAATCTCGAACCCAATCCAAAGGCGTTGTCAGAAGTTCGTCGATCTAGGTGAGGATGTGGGCCGAGGCGTAAAACACCGTATTCTCGATCTCTTTGACGAGCTTCTTCCGATGGTTGTGGAAGTTGCCAAGACGCCTACACTCAAAGTCCTAAATGAAAACTATGAGGATGTCCAAATCGAGATTCGGGAACAATTAAAGAAGAATCCAGATCCGCTGAAAACCGCTGAAGATGCGATCCTGGCTGGCCACGAAGAGTCCGAGCGACGCAGCATGGCTCAACGCCGCAAGCAAGTACTTGAGCGTTTGGAATCAGTTCTAACCAATTCGTTATCTGAGCTTTCTTCTATTTAGCTATAGCAGGCCGATCGTCATCTTTGATTATAAGGCGAGAATGAAAACTGAACTAGAAATAGCTCTGAACAAGGAATTTACGCCAACCGAATTACCCCTAGGGCTACCGCTTGCACATTTGACGGCAAGTCGATGGCTGGCGTCGATCCTAAATGTCGGTCGTTTGGAGCCAAGACCCTGCAAGATCTTTTCGAAAAATCTTCTATATTTCTCTTATGGGGGAGTTTTCTACCGCACCTCAAAGCTCCCAACAGAACAAGCTACCGAATTGCCCGTTGCGCTGGTGTTTTCTCCGACTGTGATGAATTTGATTTCCCAATTGTTTCCATTTGACTCTGGCGCACTTGCGGCAGATATGTTCGGCCCCGAGTGGACCCTTAAGTTAGCTCCGCATGGGAAACGCTTCTGCATAAACACGACGGATGCGCTTACGGATGCAAGACGCCTGGTTTACCACCTCTTTGAAAGTAATCCCCAGTATCTGAAGGGAATTGCGGCCAGCAGCGGGAAACATAAGGAGGATCCATTCCCCCTTCTGTACGAGTTCCTGACCACAGACCTGTCCTCGCGCGGTGTGGACCACAGACAGCGAGCAATCGAGGCAATTTCGGAAATTCCCATAGAACTCGCGAAGCATTTATTATGGATTGGGTTTCCGGCCTGGGAAACATCCTCTGTTCTCAAGGAATTGTACCGATGGACTGCTCCCGTGCTACCCCAGTTTGAGACGTATGAATATACGAAAAATTTCAATCCATCTGAAATTGCGGCACGTCTAGAAGACAAAGCTTACCGTGCCGTTATTGAAAAGTATGCGGTGTTTCCAGTATGAGCGATGAGACCGAGAAGTTCGTCCTGGTAGGACACGACTGTCCACTCGGCGGATATCCATCAATTGTCGTTCCTGTCGGAAGGCAGGGAGGGCAGCTCGTCGTCTCGTATTATTCCCCGCATGGCCCCGAGCTTGTCCCTGTCGCTAAGGACTCGGGGTACGTAGAGCACTCTCCGGGAACAACGCTCGGGCTGGCGCAGTTCAGGCATGACAGGCACGGACTATTCGCTTTTGGCGAACAGAATCTGGCGATTTACAACGCCGGCCAAGAGCGAGAGTTTTTTGCAGATTTGCTCAGATCAAATCAGTTGGCAGCATTGGAACCGTTTTACCAGTTCTCGCTCGCAAAGGAGGCACGTCTCCCCGATGTGATACTTAAGGCGTATGAAGAGTGCATTCGACAACTTAAGTCAGACTGCCCAGAATTCGTAGAAGAATGGATCAGAAAGAATCGTGTCAGCGTCTTCGAGGGTAGTCCCTCGCTATTGGAGCCGCCAATCGTAAGAGTTAAGACGCCCAGTCTGTTTTCCCAGCGCGGCCAACCCTATCCCTTTGCTGTGCTCAGGCAGCAGGATGAACTTGGCTTTCGCGAGTACGACATCGTAGCTCCCCCTAGGCGGTTCTTCTCTGGGCTGGATCGGATACCTACTACCGTCGAGATCGGCTTCGACGGGAGACGGCTGCAACCGATCGCTAGTCCGGCTGACTTACTGACTGCGAAACTTCCCGAAGGCGACAATTGGCCCGCACACACTCGTCGTACTATCGCTCGCCTGTTTGCATGGTTTCTTGTTTCCGAGGACCCGCAGCGTCGCCTTGAGGCTCGCGAGGTTGAGACCTTGGCGCACCAGGCTAGTTTGGTCCGACACATAATCGATTCGCCTGCCCTAATGCGGGTTCTAATCGCCGATGAAGTGGGGCTCGGTAAAACGGTCGAGGCAGGTCTAATTGTTGCAGAACTCCTTGAGAAGCAACCCGCCCTGCGGGTTCTTTATCTCGCCCCCGCGCGCCTGGTCAGCAATGTCCACAAAGAGTTCGCCCGTCTGGGTCTCTATTTTCGGAGATGGACAGCAAGCGGCGATACTGACGCTAACCTGCAAGATGAGCGAATAATCGCTAGCATCCACAAGGCCGCATACGAAGCCAATGCGGAGAGAGTCATCGGAGCCCCAAGTTGGGACGTATTGATCGTCGATGAGTGCCATCACCTATCCAGCTACGGGTCGGACGCAGGCAAACCAGTTCGGCAATACTCGTTAGTGCAAAAACTCATAGAGAAGCGTCCGGATGGACGCGTACTTTTGATGAGCGGAACTCCGAACCAGGGGAATCCAGACCGTTTCAATAATCTGCTTCGCCTTCTTAGGGCACCGGGTGAATCAGACGAGTCACTTGAAGGTCGCGTCATTTATCGGACTAAGGAAGATGTGCTCGGCTGGCAGAACGAGCCGCTCTTTCCATTGCGCGAAGTTAATCCTCCAAAGATCATTCCTCTGATTCCTGAATATGAACAATGGCTGGAAAAGATCTACCACTTCTATGTCCCGGATGAGCCTCGCTCCTGGGAAACGTCCAAAAGCGCGAAACGACGAGCCGCAGGATGGCGGTGCGCCCAGGCACTTCAATGGGCAGCCTCCAGCGTCCAAGCGGGATTGGGATATTTGGTCCGGCAGGCAGTAAGGCTAAAGTGGGATTTGAAACACCCTGAGCTTACTGCGGCGATTACCGCAATACGTCCATACCGCTTAGGCACACCAGAGGAGGCACCGCCCGCTCTCTTTGAGCGCATCGTGAAGGAAGTTGCTAGACAGAAACAGAGCGAGGATATCGACGACATCGATGATCAAGAAGATGAAAACGATTGGTCCGCAGACCAAGAACAACTGGGAACCCTGCTGAAGCAAGGCGTCCAATTGCATGCTCGAGTCGCGGATTCGAAGTGGGAGTTCATTTGGAATGAAATCCTATCTAAGGCCCCGGACGATCAGTTTGTCCTCTTCGCCCAGCCAATTGAAACTGTAACCGCCCTGTCGAATTTCTTGGCACGGAAGACCGACAACGAACCTGGACTGATCGTCGGTGGCCAAACTGATGTTGAGCGTGAAGCGCAAGTAAAGCGTTTCTGGGCTGGCGAAACTCGGTTCATGGTTTCCTCACGCGCCGGATCTGAAGGCATCAATTTGCAGTGCGCGCATCGCCTTGTCCATGTTGATGTCCCTTGGAACCCAATGGAGATGGAGCAGCGGGTTGGAAGAGTCCATCGCTTCGGGTCACGCATGACGATCGTCGTGGATACGGTTGTCCTTGAACGCACGCGCGAGGAGCGGGCATATGCGGTCGCATACGAAAAGTTGCGCAACATCGCGAAATCTTTGACCAAGGGTCAGGAACGCTTCGAGGAGCTTTTTTCCCGAGTTATGAGTCTCATCCCGCCCACTGAGCTGCAGGAGATCATGGCTCAGGCGGCCGTCGGCCCCTTGAGTCCAGATGATTCCAACCGGATAGCTACGCTGGTGGAGGCTGGCTATAAGAACTGGCGAAGCTTCCACGAAAAATTCCATGCGGAACAAAAACTGCGAGTCCCAGACCCTGGTTTGGCCAGTTGGGATGATCTCGAAAAATTCATAAGACAATACGTAAAAGGCAAGCGCGTCCCTGGCTTTTCAGCGCTCCGGTTTGAACGCCGCAATAAGAGGCAGATCGAATCCGTGCTCGACGAGATTCCTGTGCTGCAGCTGCCTGACGGATCTCTCGTCTGTTGCGCCGATATCGGTGGAAGGCAGATCCTAGGTCCACTCGACGGGCCGGTTCGGCCAGCTGGCTTAAATACGCCACTCGTCGCAGCAGCACTCCGGAGCGCTGCCTTTCCTGAGGAACCATCTGGAGTTGCACATATCCGATGGGCCGAAGGGACTACAAAGCCTGCTGGAATACCAGGCAACACCGTGGGAATTGTTGGAATCGCGCGGGTTGCGGTTCGTCGTGAGGGCGGAACAGGGTGGGTCGAGAATAAGAATGAGCTCTATCTATGGATTGTGGCGAAAGACGAATCGCCCCGCGAGATCTTTGGCGAACACCTCGGGGAAATTGTGCGCGCCGTCTTGATGGGTAGCGTGAGAACCAAAATTGACCTGGACCCAGAGTTGGCTGCTCGAATCTCTGCTGTTGAACTGGGCCTGCTCGACCAATATCGACGAAGAACGGAAGCAGACGTCGACGCAGGTATTCGATACGCAGTTTTTCCACTCTGCGCAATCCTTGTGAGCGATTGAAATCCAGATACAGTTTTATGGCAGCTGGCCCCTGAAGCGGCGAGAATGAGCCCCATCGTAACGCTTCCGCCGCACTTGTCAGGGAAGTATCTGACGATCTATTAAACCCTAGTAATAATATTATTTGCACCTTTCAAGTTACCGAGTGATCCGAGCAAAGCCATTGCTCTTGGAGGTATGCTCCGAAGGGCGAACATCTCATGAATATGAATGCGTTCGAAATCCGAAGGAAACTAGTTGAAGACTACTCCACCTACATTCGTAGCTTTATCAATATTCGAGACGAAGTGATTAACCGGTGCGTTCAGGAGGGGTTGACGTCGGGACTGCTCTGGCCCGACCCTCTGGTTCAACTCAATCCCGCCTTTGAGCGTGGTGAGTCAGTTGACGATTTGGTTGCGCAGGGAATTCTGCATGCGGAGTGCGGGAAGATCTTTCGAAAGGATAAAGAGCCTGGCAGCAACAATTCAGGAAAGCCATTGCGTCTGTATCGCCACCAAGCTGAGGCCATCCGTAGCGCGGCTCAGGGCAACAATTATATTCTTACTACCGGCACGGCATCGGGTAAGAGCCTGTCCTACATCATTCCCATCGTCGATCGGGTATTGCGTCAGGGAGCAGGACGAGGGATACAGGCGATCATCATCTATCCGATGAATGCGTTAGCTAACAGTCAATTCCGCGAACTCAAGAAATTCCTCCAATTCGGATACGCCGAGGATCGCGCACCTGTGCGATTTGCACAATATACCGGGCAAGAAAAAAACGAACAAAGGCAGGCCATCATTGCAACTCCGCCGGACATTCTGATTACAAACTACGTTATGGCCGAATTAATTCTGACGCGACCAGATGAACGAAGCCTCGTGGCCTCAGCTCGGGGACTCAGGTTTTTGGTCATGGATGAGCTACACACGTATCGTGGCCGCCAGGGCGCTGATGTCGCTCTGCTTATTCGTCGACTTAAAGATCGAATGGCTGGGGAAAATCTTCAATACGTTGGAACATCCGCGACAATGGTCGGCACAGGAAATTTCGATCAACAGCGCACCGAAGTCGCAGCATTTGCGGCGAAATTCTTTGGGGCACCTTTCAGGTCAGTGGACGTGATAGGTGAAACATTAAGGCCTGCCACCAAAGCGGCTCCGCTCGACGACTCCCATTTTGTCTCAGCTCTGCGCGAACGCATATCTGACACTAAGCGCCTTGCACCAGTCGGCTATGAGGACTTTATAGCAGATCCTCTCTCCATTTGGATCGAGCATAGGTTAGGTCTGCGTGTCATCGATGGCACCACCCGATTCGTTCGAGCAACACCTCAAAGTCTAACTGGAACAGATGGAGCAGCTCAGAAACTGGCAAAGGAAATAGATCTGCCATTGGAACGCTGTTCAGAAGTGTTGCAGCAGCAATTGCTCGCCTCCTATGCCGGCGCTAAGAATCCGGAGAACGGCTTTCCCCCCTTCGCATTCCGCCTACATCAATTCATCAGCAAAGGCGACACTGTGTATGCAACTCTTGATCCTGAGAGCGAACGATTCATCACGGTATATGGACAGCATTTCGTTCCGGGAGATCGCACACGTATTTTATTGCCCCTCGTATTCTGTCGCGAATGCGGTCAAGAATATTACTGCGTTAAAGCAATGAACACGGGTTCGCCAGGGACTCGTTCTTTCGAGGCACGAGAGGCATCAGATCAAGAAGGCACTGAAAACAGCGACTCGGGTTATCTGTATCTAAGTACAAAAAATCCTTGGCCGAGCGAAATCGCACAGATTCTCGAGTCCATCCCAGAGGACTGGATTGAAGAGCACCGCGGACAACGACGAGTTAAACAGAGTCAAAGAGAAAATCTGCCGGAACACCTCAACGTTGGAGTCAACGGGCAAGAATCGCCCGATGGCCTCAGCGTTTGTTTTCTCCCCGCGCCCTTCCGCTTCTGTATTTGTTGTGGAGTTGCTTATGGCGCGCGTCAAAAGTCTGATTTCGCGAAGCTTGCCTCATTGAGTTCCGAGGGGCGATCAACCGCAACTACGATTCTGAGTCTTTCAGTGGTCCGCAGTCTCAGAAGTGAACCAACAATTCATGAGCGAGCCCGCAAGTTACTCAGTTTCACAGACAACCGCCAAGACGCCTCGCTGCAAGCGGGACATTTCAATGATTTCATCGAAGTTGGATTGTTGCGTGCAGCTCTATACAAGGCCGTTGCTAGTGCTGGTTCAACAGGAATCAGTCACGACCAGCTTCCCGAACGAGTTTTTCAGGCGTTGGATCTGCCTATCGATTTATACGCAAAAGACCCCTCCATCCGATTCCAAGCGTTGAAGGACACTCAAAGCGCACTCCGAACGATGCTCGGATACAGGCTTTACCGGGACCTGAAACGCGGGTGGCGAATCACTCTCCCGAATCTTGAACAATGTGGGTTACTGGAGATTCGGTATCGATCATTAGAAGACCTAAGCAATTCACAGGAAGACTGGAGTCATTGCCACACACTGTTGGCAACATCCAGTCCGCAGACGAGGCAGAAGATTGCGAAGGTTCTTCTCGACCACATGCGTCGCGAGTTAGCGATCCACGTCGACTATCTCGATTCTTCATATCAAGAGCGAATTCGCCAACAAAGTAGCCAACATCTACGTGAGCCTTGGGCAATAGACGAGCGCGAACGCATGGAGCATGCGTCTATACTTTTTCCGCGTCAATCGGGCGAGGACGATGACTATGGAGGATATCTCTACCTCTCCCCACGGAGTGGTTTTGGCCAGTTTCTTCGACGGCCCACCACCTTTCAGGACTTTCATGAACGAATTTCTTTGGAAGAAACTGCGGAAATCATTCGACAACTTCTCGATATGCTTCGGATCGCGGGTATCGTCAAACAAGTCATAGAGCCCCGACATTCGGATGATGTCTCTGGCTATCAACTCGCAGCATCAGCTCTCCTATGGACCGCTGGCGATGGTACGAAATCGTTCCACGATCCCATTCGCATACCGAACATGCCTGCCGGCGGTGGGAGGACAAACCCGTTTTTCGTTGACTACTACAAGCGGATTGCACAGACGGCACTCGGACTAGAAGCGCGAGAGCACACAGCGCAAGTGCCAATAGATCTCCGCATCGACCGGGAGGACCGCTTTGCGGAAGGAAAATTGGCCGTACTCTATTGCAGTCCAACGATGGAACTCGGGGTTGACATCAGCGAGCTGAACACGGTCAATCTTCGCAATATCCCCCCAACCCCCGCGAACTACGCACAACGAAGCGGTAGAGCCGGAAGAAGCGGACAGCCAGCACTTGTGTTTTCGTATTGCTCTACTGGCAGTTCCCACGACCAATACTTCTTCAAGAGGCCCGATCTCATGGTTGGCGGGGTCGTCACACCTCCTCGTCTCGACTTGTCCAATGAAGACCTTGTTCGATCGCATGTTTATGCAATTTGGCTTGCCGAAAGCCAGCTACACTTGGGCAGAACGCTCAAGGATGTTCTTGACCTCTCGGGTGAAGAACCGTCTTTGCAACCCCTGGAAAGTGTGGAAGCAACACTTAATTCCGAATCCGCTGCTGCCAAAGCGAAAGTCCATGCCGCGTCGGTCCTATCAGAGTGTGCAAGTACGTTGACATTTACTGACGGCGACCTTGACCGCTGGCTTGATACAACTCTCGCGCAAGTTGCACTGAATTTCCGTGAGGCATGCAGGCGATGGAAAGATTTATATTTGGCCGCACACACGCAGGCTCGTCTCCAGAGCAAAATTATTCTTGATGCAACCAGGAGTCTCGAAGAGAAAAGACAGGCTGAACGCCTTCGGCGTGAAGCCGAAGAACAAGTACGTTTGTTGACTGAAGCAGAAAACGTCGTACAGTCTGACTTCTACAGTTATAGATACTTTGCGAGCGAAGGATTTTTACCAGGATACAGCTTTCCGCGGCTTCCGCTCTCGGCATTCATTCCCGGGCGTCGCCAGACAAAAAATCGCGAGGAATATTTGTCTCGCCCACGATTCTTAGCGATCTCCGAATTTGGTCCCCGTGCAGTTGTTTATCACGAGGGTTCTCGATATAGGATCAATCGAGTGATTCTGCCTGTTGGTGAGAATCAGGAAATTGCGACCCGGAAGGCCAAGCAATGTGAAGCGTGTGGCTACTTACACCCAATTTCACTCGGTGAAGGCGTCGACCTTTGCGAACGATGTAAGAATCCGCTTCCCGCTGCGATGCATTCGCTGTTTCGCCTTCAGAATGTAACGACTAAACGGACGGATCGGATTAGTTCGGATGAGGAGGAACGCTTAAGGCTCGGTTTTGAACTTCGTACAGCGGTCCGCTTCACGGAGACTGCGGGGCGGCCAACTCACAGAGTTGCGACGATAGAAAATAATGGCGAGCCGCTTGTACGTCTGGACTACGGGGCCGCCGCGACCATTTGGAGAATCAATCTTGGTTGGCGTCGACGTAAGAACAAACAAGTCTTTGGGTTTTTGCTCGACACGGAACGCGGATATTGGGCGACCAATGAAATTGCAAACGACGATGATGACGAGGGGGACCCGCTATCGGAACGAAAGACACGTGTCATCCCCTTCGTTGAAGACCGCCGTAACTGTTTGCTTTTTGAGCCGACTGACAGTTTTTCTACTGCAATAATGGCATCGCTCGCAGCAGCCCTGAAGGCCGGGATTCAAGTTCGTTATCAGCTTGAGGACAGTGAACTTGCCGCGGAAGCGCTTCCCGATTTAAAGAATCGTCGGGTATTGCTATTTTATGAATCCGCCGAAGGTGGGGCCGGCGTATTGAGAAATCTCCTCGATAATCCAACGGCAATTCAAGACTTGGCAAGAAAAACGCTAGAACTCTGCCACTTCAATCCTCAAAACGGAGAGGACTTGCGGCGAGCACCTCGCGCTAAACAGGACTGCGAAGCCGCCTGCTATGACTGCCTCATGAACTATGGGAATCAAGGTGACCACAAACTGCTCGACCGTCACGCAATTCGCGACGTGCTCCTCTGGTTCGCGAACTCCCGAGTGATTTCTTCTCCCGCACACCAGCCTCGCAAAGAGCATGTTGCCCAACTAAATAGAATTGCCGAAAGTGACTTAGAGCGGAAATGGATTAGTTTCCTTGAGTTGCACAATCTCCGTCTGCCAAGTAAGGGGCAGTTCTTGATTGAGGCTTGTCAGACACGGCCCGACTTTTTCTATGAAGATTCGCTAGTGGTCGTCTATGTTGACGGACCCGTGCACGAGTTTGCAGACCGTCAAAAACGGGACCGTATCCAAACCGACTCGATGGAGGATCTCGGATATACCGTGATTCGATTTGGGCACCAAGATGACTGGCTCCGCATTGTTGGCCAGTATCCTCACATTTTTGGGAGCAACTCTTGAATTTTGCCGCCGGTTCGCTTGTGAAGGCCCGTGGGCGAGAATGGGTCGTCTTACCCGATTCTCAAGCCGACCTTCTTGTGCTTCGACCGCTCGGCGGGACCGACGAAGAGATCGCAGGAGTCTACTTGCCACTCGAAACCGTAGAGCCGGCGACATTCGCCCTTCCTGATCCTTCGGAACTGGGTGACCACCGTTCTTGCCGTCTCTTACGAGATGCGGTCCGCCTGGGTTTCCGATCTAGCGCCGGACCATTTCGGTCGTTTGCACGCCTCGGAGTTGAGCCTCGTCCATATCAACTGGTTCCTCTGCTAATGGCACTAAAGCTCGATCCAGTCCGACTCTTGATTGCGGACGATGTTGGCATTGGTAAGACCGTAGAAGCTTGCCTCATTGCACGTGAACTACTCGACCGGGGTGAGATCCAGCGGATCGCTGTTCTGTGTCCACCCCAGCTCGCTGAACAGTGGCAAGCAGAGCTGCGCGACAAGTTCAATCTCGATGCAGAAGTTGTGCTGCCAGGCACGGCGAGAAAACTCGAAAAGCATTGTCGAGTTGGAGAATCTCTCTTCGATATATATAAATTCGTTGTCGTCTCTACAGATTTCATCAAGAGCGACCGTCGCCGCGACGAATTCCTGCGAACCTGTCCTGAACTTGTAATCGTTGATGAAGCACACACCTGCGCATATTCCGGCGAAGGACGATCCGGTCGGCATCAAAGATTCGATTTGGTGTCGGGATTGGCTGCCAAGGAACACGGTCGGCATGTAATTTTAGTCACGGCTACTCCACACTCTGGTAACGAGGAGTGTTTTCGATCGCTGCTTGGGTTGTTGAATTCGGATTTCCGGAATCTTCCCGAAGATCTCACGGGCAAGGGGAATGAAACATTGCGCCGCGGCCTCGCTGCACATTTCGTTCAACGGCGACGAGGTGATATTCGCCACTTTCTCAAATCGGACACACCATTTCCTGACCGCGAAGAAACGGAGGAAGGTTACAAACTGAGTGAGGACTATCGGAGGCTCTTTGCAAGAGTGCTGGATTACGTCAGCGAAGTCGTCCACGGGCCTTCTGAATCTCGCCATCGCCAACGTGTCAAATGGTGGTCCGCCTTGGCCCTTTTAAGGGCACTGGCATCCAGTCCCGCTGCTGCTGCTGCCACGCTCAAGACTCGCGCTGCTACGTTGGACACACAAACCGTCGAGGAAGCCGATGAAATCGGCCGGCGAACAGTCTTAGATCTCCTTGATGACACAACGGCAGAGGCTGTGGACATTACTCCTGGCGGCGATCCAGACCCCCAAGAAGGGAGCGACGCGCGGCAACGACGACGGCTTCTTGAGATGGCTCGACAGGCAGAAGCGCTGAGAGGAACCAAAGACAGCAAACTGCAAAAGGCCAGTGCTATGATCGCGGCTCTACTGAAGGAAGGTTTCCGGCCTATCGTGTTCTGCCGTTTTATCGCAACGGCCGATTATTTGGCTGCCGCATTGCGCGATATTCTCCCTAAGGAGGTAGCTGTCGATTCTGTCACCAGTGAACTTCCCCCCTCTGAACGCGAGCTGCGCATAACTCAGCTTGCCGAAACACAAAAACGTGTCCTCGTGGCGACCGATTGCTTGTCTGAGGGTATTAATCTCCAGCGTGATTTCGACGCGGTGATCCACTACGACCTAAGCTGGAATCCAACTCGCCACGAACAGAGAGACGGGAGAGTCGACCGTTACGGGCAGCCGAGCCAGAAAGTTCGGATCGTCACCTACTACGGGTTGGACAACCAAATAGACGGGATTGTCCTCGACGTATTGCTCCGAAAGCACAAGAAGATCCGCAGCTCATTGGGTATCTCCGTGCCAGTCCCGGTCGATACCGAGCAAGTTGTTGAAGCCGTTTTTGAAGGTCTCCTGCTTCGCAACAAGCCCGGCTCTGAAGAACAGCTTTTCCTCGAATTTGAAGACTATTTTGGGCCGGCTAAAGATGAACTATTCGCAAAGTGGGATTTGAGTGCGGAACGCGAGAAGCGTTCCCGCACGATATTCGCGCAGGAGTTACTATCTGCAGGAGTGGAAGAAATTGATCGCGAATTATCGGAGGCCCGGCAAGCCATCGGTTCATCAATTGACGTGTCAGCGTTCACAAGGGAGGCTTTGTTGGCCCACGGAGCTGTTGTCAACCAGAATGGCGCGCTCAAATTAGACCTAAGCGAAATTCCGCACGCTCTTCGGGACGTCCTCACCCCCGATCGACATCTACTTGTTCGCTTCGAGCCACCAACTAAAACGGGCGAACTGCTCCTGACGCGAACTCATCCCATAGTCGAAGGGTTGGCCAGCTACTTATTGGATACGGCACTTGATGCTCGGCTGCACGGGGTGGCCCGGCGTTGTGGTGTGGTTCGCAGCCGCTCGGTATTGCGTCGAACTACGGTTCTCCTCTTGCGGTTCCGACACCACATCATCACCAGGAGTACGAAAGAAGAGCGGCTGCTACTTGCTGAGGATTGTCTGACAGTGGCTTTCGAGGGTTCGCCTTCAAATGCCAATTGGCTAGATCGCGAAGCTTCCGAGAGGCTTCTTAAAGCCACGCCCGATGTGAATATCGAACCAGATCAGGCTGCGGAATTCGTTCGCAAGGTCAATCAGGGCTTTGACGCCATCACGCCGCGTCTGGAAGAAATCGCTCAGCAACGCAGCAAGGAACTTCTTGAGGCACACACTCGCGTTCGTTCGGCTGCACGGATGCATGGCATTCGCCACAGTGTCGAGACACAAGCACCTGCGGATATCTTGGGTATTTACGTTTATCTGCCTGTGCTGACACCAGAGGCAAAGGCGGAGAGCTAAGCGATGGCCTCCCGGAGTCGCGATCTTTTCCTAACGGTTCGGTCTGAGGGGGCGATTCTACCCCCTGACTTCCTCGAACGCGTCGTATCGGGCGACGGCGAACTCGATGGTCTTACTCCCGAAGACTACCATCTGGCTAGAGGCGAAAAGCTCAACGAGGTCATCAGCCGTTCCTGGAATCGCCTTCTCGGTGCATGGGTTTCTTTTCGTAACGCCACGGGACATTTGCCCGAGACGGACGTCGGAACGAGCATCACTCGAGAGAGGTGGCTTCAGCCACTTTTTCAAGAATTAGGATACGGCAGGCTTCTGACGGCCAAGGCAATCGAGATAGCTGGCAAGTCATACCCCATCTCACATAGATGGAATCGTACTCCAATTCACCTGCTCGGTTGCCGGGTCGACCTCGACCGACCGACACCTCGCCTCGCTGGCGCATCCCGGACCAGCCCCCACAGCCTTGTCCAAGAGGCGCTGAACCGATGCCGCGAGTTCGTTTGGGGCTTGCTCAGCAACGGATTGCTTCTTCGAATTCTCCGCGACAACGCCAGCTTAAGCCGACAAGCCTATGTCGAGTTCGATTTAGAAGCGATGATGCTCGGCGAAAACTACGCCGACTTCGTCCTACTTTGGCTTCTCTGTCACCAATCGCGTGTCGAAGCGGAAAATCCGCATGATTGCTGGCTTGAAAAATGGTCCCAGATCTCCAAGGAACGCGGAGTCCGCGCGCTCGACCAGCTTCGTCAGGGCGTGGAAAGCGCGATCAGCGCCCTTGGCCGGGGGTTTCTCAGCCATCCCTCAAATCGTGTTCTGAAAGACCGATTGCGCAGCGGCTCGCTCACGACACAAGATTATTACCGTCAACTTCTTCGGCTGGTCTACAGGTTCCTGTTCCTCTTTTCGGCTGAAGATCGAGGTCTGTTGCTTCTACTGGGTGATCAAAATGCAGACGCCCGTGAGCGATTCCTGGCGTATTACTCGACAGCGCGCCTCCGCCGACTGGCCGAGCGCCGTACCGGCACAAGGCATACGGACCTCTACACGATGATCCGCCTGGTAATGGGAAGACTTGGGACTGACGTTGGTTATCCTGAACTCGCACTGCCCGCTCTAGGAAGTTTCTTGTTCTCGGCACCGGCTACGGCCGACCTTGATTCGTGCGAACTAACAAATCTTGATCTCTGCGATGCTATCCGCGCTCTTGCTATAACGATAGCCAACGGCGTGCGCCGCCCTGTGGACTACAAAAACCTCGGCCCAGAGGAACTTGGCAGCATCTACGAATCACTGCTCGAACTTCATCCTCGGGTGAACATTGACGCCGCATCCTTTGACCTTGAGGTCGCCACAGGGCACGAGAGGAAAACCACCGGGTCTTATTACACACCGACAAACCTCATTGAGTGTCTACTTAACTCGGCTCTAGACCCTGTCCTCGACAAGGCGGCAAAAAACCGCGAACCGGCAAAGGCAATCCTTGCCCTTAAAGTCGTCGACCCCGCCTGCGGTAGTGGACACTTTCTCATTGCGGCCGCACACCGGATCGCTAAGCGTTTGGCCTGCGTGCGCACTGGAGACGATGAACCCTCCCCGGAGGCGACACGTGCGGCGCTCCGCGACGCCATTGGACACTGCATTCACGGGGTAGACACCAATCCGATGGCTGTCGAGCTCTGTAAGGTAAGCCTTTGGATGGAGGCTCTTGAACCAGGGAAACCGCTCTCATTTCTCGAGCACCGCATACAGTGTGGAAACAGCCTATTCGGCGCCACTCCTGGTCTCCTAAAGATGGGCATACCCGACGGAGCGTTTAAACCAATTGAGGGTGACGATCCCGAAATTTGTCGAGAATTTAAACGCATTAACCAGGATGAACGAATACGGCAGACACGGTTCTTCAGCGCAACAACTGAGCCTTGGCAACAACTGGGCAATTTCGCCGCGAGTCTTACGACTCTGGATGGAATCGCGGATGACTCCATTGATTCAATTCGCAAGAAAGAGAAGCTTTACGAAGAGGCTGTACGTTCCTCCGGATACTTATATGGTCAACTTTGGGCTGATTCTTGGTGTGCGGCATTCGTTTGGAAGAAAACGAAACAATTCAACTATCCGATTACCGAAGAAGTATTCCGTCGGATCGAGGCCAATCCGTTCGCCTGCGAACCATGGATGCGTGTGGAAATTCAGCGTCTCGCGTCCGAATACCGCTTTCTTCACTGGCATATGGCTTTTCCTGATGTGTTTCACATTCCCACAGAAGGGGAAGAGCCAGATAACGAAATTGCCGGATGGAATGGTGGCTTCGACGTCGTACTCGGGAACCCCCCTTGGGACCAAGTTCAATTTCGCGAACAAGAATTCTTCGCCAGCGTCCGTGCTGATATTGCCCAGGCCGCGACCGGTGCCAAGAGAAAAACCTTAATAAAAGACATGGCACTCCACGATGTAAAGCTTCATGAGCTCTATGCCAGTGCTCACCGTTCGATCGATGGGTTGCGAATGTTCGTCCAACAATCCGGCCAATACCCCCTCACAGGACACGGAAGAATTAATGTTTTCTCTCTCTTCGTAGAACGAAACATATTAATCACTAACAGCACTGGCGGCCTAGGCTGCATCGTACCTTCTGGAATAGCTTCAGACGACTCGTGCAAACTCCTTTTCCAGCATTTAGTGGACACAAACCTCCTTCGCTCGCTATTTGACTTTGAGAATAGTACCGGTTTGTTTCCCGAGATTGACAGTCGCACCAAGTTCTCCCTCTTGACCGTTCGAAAGCATTCGTTTGTGGAGGATGAATCCTCACACGCCTCTTTTGGTTTCTTCCTTGATCATCCAGACCAAACAAAGGACGAGGAGCGGGTTTTCACGATCACGAGTGCAGAGATCAAGCTCCTAAATCCCAATACGCGTACCTGCCCGATATTAAGATCCAGAAGAGATGCAGATTTAATGATCAATATTTACAGGCGTTTTCCCGTTCTTCTGGCTGAGGGTTTGGATATCGGCAATCCGTGGTCGATCACAACAAAACCGGGTCTTTTTAACATGTCTGGTGATAGCCTTCATTTTGCCTCACGACAGACCCTCGAAGCGCAAGGATGGATACTAAACGGGAATCAATTTAGAAAGGGCGGCCTTACTTATGTGCCGTTATATGAGGGCAAGATGGCCGCGTCGTATGACCACCGCGCGGCGGATGTGATTATCAGCGCGACTGCAAGATTGCGACAAGGCCAACCTGAAGAGCTTTCAAAACAGGATCACGAGTCGCCCGACAGATACGCTATTCCTCGGCACTGGGTGCCTTCGGCAGATGTAGAAAAGAAATTGAAGGGCCAGTGGAAACGGAGCTGGATACTGGGTTGGAAAGAAGTTACATCGTCGACCAATGAACGCACACTAATACCGGGTATTTACCCAAGGGTTGGAATTGGACATAAAATCCCAATCATCCTGCCCCAACCTCCATTCGATGAGATCGCGCACCTACTGTTCGCGAACTTGTCGAGCTGTGTTTGCGATTACGTTGCTAGGAACAAGCTCGGAACGACGAGTCTGACGCCGTTTACGATAAAGCAGTTGCCGGTATTGCCGCCCGGCGTCTATCTCAATCCGACTGATTCATTCTGTATAGGCGGCCTTCGTGCCTGGATCGAGAGAAGACTCTTGGAACTTCTATATACAGCTTGGGACCTAAGTGGGTTCGCCAAAGACCTTGGTTGTTTAGGGCCCCCCTTTCGCTGGTCTGACGAGCGTCGCGTTCTCCTGCGTTGCGAACTCGACGCCCTATATTTCCATCTCTACCGCATAAGTCGCAGAGAAGTGGAGTATATAGTCGATACGTTTCCTATCGTTCGCCGCAAAGACGAGCAGCAGTACGGTGACTATCGAACCAAGCGCGTTATCCTAGAAGTTTACGATGCTATGGCCCAAGCCACGCGTTCTGGCGCCCAGTACGAGACCGCCATCCATCCACCACCCGCAGATTCGCGCCTTGCACATTCATCAAGCACTGCGCCTTCGCAGCCACTCTATTCTTTCCAATCTCAGGAGATGCCGCTCTTGGATACTCTCCGAATGGTGGCAGACAACGCTTGGGCAACACCTTTGGGCGTTACGCCTCAAAATGTTGCGCTATTCGCTCTGATCGACGTCTTGCGATGCTTCGCGCAGCCGATCGATTCGCATCAAGTCCGGACCGCGGCGCTGCTCGTGCGAAAACCGGCGCTTGCGCTTGCCTTTCTCGGAAGAGCCGAAGGTAAGGAGTGGGTTCGGATCGTCGGCTCAGAGGCTCAACCGCTCTCGCGGAATGTCGTCGACATCTCTCAGTTCCAGCCTAATGCCGTGGATCATGCTTGGACCGAAGCATTCAATGAATTGTCCGGGGCCGATGCATTGTTAACGCATTCGGGGGTTTGGTCGTCAGGTGCGAACCTGCCTGAATCCTCAGGCGAGGAGTGGGTGTCTGGGCGAGCAGCCATTGCTGTCCGCCTATCAACCGAACTCATCGCTGATCAGGCGGTAGAGCAGATTGATGGGTTTCTTCGGAGTGTGAGGGATGGCGCAGCGTGAAAATTTGTTTCCTGAAGCTGCGGTAGTGCTATCGCCCGACAGCTCGCACGGTGAGCCAAGACTTTGGCTCCGGCGCCTTGCAATCTGGGCGAAGCCAGGGGAGGTTGTCCGGGACATCTCGCTCCGGCGTGGCCTAAATATCGTTTGGTCGCCCGACCCAGGCGCAGAGGTAGCTGACCTCGGTCGCGACACCGACAGCGGCCATGGCGCTGGGAAGACCCTATTCTGCCGCCTCATTCGATATTGCTTAGGCGAGGACACGTTCGCGAACGATGAGCTGCGAAGATCTATTGCACAAGCGTTCCCTGCAGGGCTGGTTGGTGCAGAGTTGTTGATATGCGGTGATCTGTGGTCAGTTCTTCGCCCTATCGGTCATACGCGCCGACACGACGCAAAGAAAGGCGCGACGCTTGAGCAGTTGCTCGACAATGAAGAGTCAAGCGCCGGCATTCAGACCCTCGTTGACGCACTAAATACACTATTAACTCCCGACAATCTTAGACCAGTCATACCGGAATTGCGCGAGTCGTCAGCTTGGCCATTTGCGCTTTCATGGCTGAGTCGAGATCAGGAATGCCGATTCGACCACATACTTGACTGGAGACATCCCCGCTCTGAATCGCGATCGCCCGTTCTTTCCAAGGATCAGGCATTCGGGGCAGTGCGAGCTTTTTGGGGCGTCCTCGATAATGAAGAGTCGTCCCTCAAGACGGAACGAATCAGGCTCTCGGAGCAGAAGAAATCGAGCGAACAGGACTCTTCATACCTACACAGGCGCGCAGAGGACCTTAGGAGCGAGCTCATGCCAGCTCTTAGTCTCGACCCGAGCGCGTCGATTGGCGGTCCGCTTGATTTGTCCACACTGAGATCCGCCGCTGATGAGCAAACGCGGCTGTGCCGAGACGAATCGACAGCACGACCATTTAACGATGACATTCTTCGCGCACGTGAGGGGCGCGACGTGGTTTTGCAGCACCTTGCGGTGATCGACGAAGACGTAAAGCGGGCTCAGGAAACGGAGCGATTTCATCAGGAACAGATCAAAGTATTGCGGGGCGAGCGCGCAAACCTCGACGCGGCCGAGATAAAAGCGCGCCTAGGGCCTGTCTGCCCTGTGTGCCGCGTACCGATTGATCTGGCCCTTGCGGAAGGCTGTGCCATTTCACATCTTTTGCGAGATCCAGACACGATCAAAGACGAAAAGCAAGACGTCGCAACTAGGCTCCAGCACTGTAACGAGGGCATCACTGCATCTCGGAGTGAAGTGACCACCCTGAACGCCCGCCGGTCATTGCTTAACGAAGAAAGAGTTGCTCTCGACGCCAAGCTCTCCGTCCTTGAGGGTAAAGCCGACAAACAGCTGCAAGATCGGCAACAGCGGTGGTTCCGGGCCAAGCGCTTGACCGACGATGTCGCACAGTACGCTGACTTGCTGGGCCGAATTTCAAAGACGGAGCAGGGCACGGTCAATCTTGACAAGCGGGATGAAGAACTGCGCGACTCTCAGGCAGCACTGAGGAATCGGCACTCAGACGCTCTGAAGAGAATCAATGACATATTCTCGTATGTTTGTCGAGGGCTGTTAGGGAACCAGGTGTCCGCCAAAATTGAACTTTCGGCATCCGGGCTGCAAGCCAGCGTCGAGGTGGGCGGTCAGGCGATGGAATCGTTGAAGGCAATCGCATTCGATCTCGCGGGAATTCTTCTAAGTCTTGAGGGACGTTCTGGGGTTCCGGCGTTCTGCATGCATGACAGTCCCCGCGAGGCCGATCTCGGACAGTCAATCTATCACCGGACGTTCAGGCTGATTCGTTCATGTGAGCTAGTCGCGGCTGAACCGATGTTTCAATACATTATAACTACGACCTCTACGCCGCCGAATGAGCTTAGTGTTGCACCCTATGTTGTGGCTCGACTATCTGGCTCGACTGTAGAAGAGCGACTCCTACGTAGGAATCTTCGATAACTGGCCTAAATGCAACTCTGGTTTGGCAGTCCTTCCACCTATAGAATTTGATTCCTTCTTCTAGACCACCCGGATCAGTCTCCACTGACTTACAAAACCACAGTTCCCATCGATAAGTTCCCACCGCAACCGTTCTTTGTTCTGCCTGCCCTTCCTGCGGCAACCATGCGCCTGATCCGCCCGCTTCTTCTGTCAAGGCTCTCCGCTTCGCTCCGATGAACGCCAACCCCGCGGCCTTGACAGCGCGGGCGGACAGGCGCTTACCCCCGCCATGAAGGGCATTTGCTTTTCATGCACCGCTCCGCGTTGCACGAAGGGCAAAACCAACAAAAAGCAAAGGAGCGAACAATGCAAACTGAACGAGCAGAGCTGTATTTCCGGCAGGGCAGTTCCGACAAGGTGTACCACTTGCAGTTGGAGAACGTGGAAGACAAATGGTCCGTCGAAACGCAATGGGGGCGGCGCGGTTCCGCCTTGCAAAGCGACGTGAAAGCGAATGGCGTTCCCTACGAGGAAGCGAGGCGTGTGTACGACCGCATTCTTCGAGAGAAAACGGGCAAGGGCTATCAAATCGCTCAGGCAACGACTAACGGAGACGCGCCGATCTCCATTGGATTGCCTGCCAGCAAGGAACAGTCCGGCCATGTGCCGGAATTGCTGACGCCCATCGAGGAGCCGGAGGCGTTGCTTCTAGCCCAGGACGCGTCTTGGTGGTTCCAGCAGAAATTTGATGGACGGCGACTCGCCGTGCAAAAAGCCGATGGGAAGTATTCCGGCATCAACAAACTCGGCCAAGTCATTCCCTTTGACTCGCGCCTTTCCGAGCCGCTGGACCTTGTGCAAGCGAAGGCTTTTCTGGCGGACGGGGAAATCACCGATTCCCATTTCTATATCTGGGACCTCCTCAGTGTGAACGACACCGATCTGCGCACCGAACCCTACGAAATCCGCTATGTGCACCTGACCCGGCTCTTCCGCGGCATCCACCAGACCCTTCGCGTCTGCGAAACGGCTATGACGCCAAAAGCCAAACGCGCCTTTGTGAAAGCCATGCACGAAGTGAATGCCGAGGGCTTCGTTTGCAAGAACAGGTACGCTGCCTATGCGGCTGGCCGAGCGGGACAGCACTTCAAGTGTAAGTTTGTCGCCACGGCATCTTTCATCGTTGGCCCGAAACCCGACAAGAAGGCGGACGACGGCCACCGCTCTATTGCCCTGTACCTCTTGGATGGCAATCGACCGCGTTTCATGGGCACGGTGGGAGTGCCAGACCGCTATCCACTCCCGCGCGTGGAGCAAGTTGTGGAAGTGCGCTACCTCTACTGCCATCCCGGACCCGAAGGAAAACTCATTCAGGCGAAATACTTTGGCAAAGTGCGCGATGACGTTCAGCTCGCTGAATGCACAGTGAGTCAGTTGAAGCTGAAAGCCAGTGAAAGTGAACCGACAGAATCCTGAAGGTTTGCTTAGACTTGTTTCCGGAAAGCGTCAGCCCGATGGAGTGCCTACATAGGTTCCATCGGGCTGCAATTATTTTTCGAAGTTGTTCAGGAGGAAAAGCCTCCTGTCGCAATTACGAATCGAACAGAGATGGCTGCCTTTCAACCGACGCCGGTAGTCCCTCGTCTCCCCAGAGCTGGCGAAATAGAGCAAGAGTTCCCGGCCCGAACCCGGCGTAATGATTGTTCGCAAAAGCCAGAATCATGATCCGCCGTTCGCGAGCTTTCTTTAGCTCCTTCACCCACTCGAATAGTTCCTCTTGCCGATCAACAATGACCTTGTCCCAGGTCGTCGTCTGTTCCTCAATCGCTTTCCGGTCGCCAAGCCAGCGCACGTAAGTGAAGTCCGCTGTGATGAGATCCAAACCGTTTTTCATCTCCCAGGGCCGCAGCATCCAGTTGTGATCCGTGAGTGCGAAAGCGACGCCATGCTCCCGCAGCAGGTCGAGAAAAGCTGCGTCGAGCCACTCCTTGTTCCGAATCTCAAGGGCGAATCTATAGCCCTTGGGGAGCTTTTCGAGGAATGGTTTCAGTCGCGCGACAAACTCTCTGCCGCTCTTGAATTTCGACGTGTTGAAGTATCCGAATTGAAGAAGGAGCGGGCCTAGCTTCTCGCCGAGCGCATCCATTGTTTTCAAAAACTCAGTGAACTCCTTGTCGCAATGCAAAAGGACTTTTTCATGCGTTATGACCTGCGGGACCTTTGCTGCAAACAGGAAGCCGGGTGGTGTCTTCTTGTACCATCCCTGGACTGTCGAAAGGGCCGGAGTCCCGTAATAGGTGCTGTCAATTTCAACCGCGTCGAATTGCGTCGCATAATACGAAAGGCGCTCGGCCGCTTTCATGCCGCGGGGATAGAACGGGCCGTCCCATCCTTTCGCCGTAAAGGACGATGTTCCAATCCGAATTTCCGACATAACCGCCCATTCTACATCCAATGAGTTGGCGGTCCGTCCGGGGACAATGCCAAGCCTTGGACATCACTTCCTACAAGCCGACTTGTCATTACCGATTCACGCGCCGGGTAGCCCAAATTCAGGAGCCTCATGGAGGCTAGGAGCAGACCGCCGCCCGCGTTCTATATCTGTCGTGGGACGGTATCGTAAGTCTGTAAGCAATATATGAGGTCACCAACCATTGGATCACCAAGGATCGACGCTCGTGGTTTCAGCGACGGAAAGAACGCGCCCATCCCGGTAGGAGAAGGACTATCGTTGTCGCCGTAGTAAAACGGAAAGTTTGTAATCAGAACCGCGCTCTCAGGCGTTGGATCAGTTGCCACATTCCAAATGTCGACAAGACCGTCTCGAATCTCTTTCATCCAAGGAACGGTGTCAACAGGAATATCCGAGTATGACGGAAGTCCCTTCTGTGGGCTGTCCGGGACATTGGCATCAATGAAAATCAGGAACGGAATGTCACCATCGGGCGCTTGCGTTATCGCTTTCTCGTAGAGATGAAAAACGTCGCCTTTGAGATGTGTTTCGGGCGAGACCTTGCCGATGAAATTCATTGCTCCAGGGCGTTGCCGACTCTTTGCTTCCACTCCAACTTGCTTTCCCGTAACTTTGTGGGTTGCAATAAATTCTGGGTGGTTGCCGGACGCCTTTTTGTCGTCGATCCATTCAATCTCAAAGCCAGCACGCGCGAAAATGGCAGCGATTAGAACCTCATAGCGCGCACCCTGAAACGCTCCAAAATCCTTCAATCTCCCGATGACGGAATCAGGAAGCTTGTGAACCAACTGTAGCCAATACAAATCGTAGCCGAAGCATTGGTAGGCTTTTGCCGGGCCAGTGATAGTGTGGCCAGTGCTAACACCATCGTTTGCGTCTCCCGGCCTGCGAAGCAGCTCAACCATCGCCGTGCGCCATTTGACAATCGCGTTCTGATTCTTGATTGGAAGTAGAAGCTGCTTTTCAAACCATTCCTTGCCTAGTGTCGCGACCACAAGCGCATCAAGGAACTGATGGAATGTTTCGTTCTGTGGGTAGTACCAAACCGTGTTCCAGACGAATCGAAACCGGGTATCACCTTGGATCATACTGGACTGAATTTGGGATAGAGCACCCGGCACCATCCTTGGAGCCGTTCCCCGCAGCATCTGGTTGCCGAGAGCATGTATTCCTTTATCCCTGCAGCAGTCACCGTATGACTTCCCGTGAAGACCGCATGGACAAGGCTTCACCGGGTCGAAGGGTGGTGCTGGCACAGTGACAGGCCCCAGCAAGACACGGTGTACACGAAGTAGAAACACGAGGTCGCAACCAAACCTTTCTCGCACCCCCGGTCCTTGAAGAATGTTTTCAATGACTGCCTCGGTTCCCGCGTTCCTGTCGCCTCCGGGCTTCACGTCTCCGACTTCCCAAACCGTATTGCGCGGGCCATTGTCCTCACCGGCGGGCGTCAGTTGCCCGTCGCCGCCAATGACGAAGTAGCGATTCTTAACAAGCTTCTGCTCCGGGTCCACCAACTCTGCGCCGGAAAATCGGTAGCCTTCAGCTTGCGAGTCCTTCAGGAACGTCAATGCTTCTGGGCGGCCCGCGAACGTCACGGATTCCGGCGTCCGCTCTTTCGCTCGATCCGTCAGGGCCGTGGCCGTCCATTTCTGTCCCGCATGTCCGGCTTGGAATCCAATGGCGTAGTCCATCTTCTTCATGGAGTCCTCTTACACAGTCAAGTATAGGGCGGGTGGTTCAAGTGTCCGCGATCTTCCAACCAAGATGGGGTGCCCTCTGCAACTCGCATTTGAGGGCCGGGGACACACAGAACCTCAGTCCGAAAATATTGCTCCTCACAAACGCGCTTGTGTTGAGCATCTTTCCCGTGTCCAAATCGACCCTGTTCGTACGCTCTACACGGTCTTGATGCTGGTTCACATCGAGCACGGCTCCATTATCAGCACAATAACGCGCTTGAATTTGGGTACTCAAACCGTTAAGTTTCATCCCGTGAAGCGCACGGTCGTAGCAAAAAATGAATTCAGAAGAAGCGGGCGACAGTCACAATGATCTATTTGATTGGCGTGGAACATGGTGTGCAATGCCAGACCAAAGGTGCTGCTGAGACTCCTGAACACACAGGGTTCAGAACTTGCCTTGAACAGGCAATTGGTGTTCATAAACCGATCCTTATAGCCGAGGAGTTTAATGAAGAGAGTCTCCAAACGCGAGAAACAACTCGACAGGCTCCACAAGAACCGTTTACCAAAAAGATTGCGGACGGCGCTGGTATTCGTCATATGTTCTGCGAACCAGATTTGAAAACAAAACTGGCCCTCGGCTATCAAGGAACATCCGGTTGGCTGCACCATATTGACGAAATGTGGGATCAGGTAACCGAGCCGAAACGGACACTTCTGGCAGGAGCGCTGGAAGTATTGAAGGATTTTCCTGCCCGTGAACAATACTGGCTGAATAAGATGCAAGGCGCTCTAAAAGAATCCGTTATTTTTGTTTGTGGAGACGGCCACATCGAGAGCTTCGGAACCCTCCTGCATGAGAATAGATTTGACAGTGTGGTTATCAAACGGCAAATAGGGATGTCGACAGAACTCATCGAGCTAAACAAACGGACTATAGATTTCTTGAACGCCAACTCTGACTATGTAGAGCAGCAGTATCAGAAGATTTTGGAGCGGAACGGTGGAAGGATTATAAATCCGAATGATCCATATGTCCCAAAGTCCTGATGCATATCCCCGGCTTACAGGCTCACCGCCACAGACGTTTTCTGCTCGCCTAACGACGCTGCCTACCCATCCGGGTATTGTAGCCGTGATACAATCCGCGCCAAAGGAAGAAAACATGGAGAATCCCGTCGCTCTTGCACGGTTCCAAGTACAAGTCGTCCGGGCATACAAGTCGGGTTTAGCGAAGGCCCAAGAAAAGGTGCGATTCTATGAGCGCATGCTGAAGTCGGGCGGCATTGACGACAGCCAGAAGGAAAGCCTGAAGATATCCATAAGCATGCACAAGTACGAAGTCAGCGTGTACAAACAATTGCTTGCAAGTGCGCGTAAGAAATTAGAAGAATAGGCCACATGGTGAGCATCCTTATTTATCACATAGGGACCACATCCATGCTTGGAACTAATCCTCCAGAGCCAATTCACTGGGCACCGCTCCTGCTTCCAGGATTCGTATCCGCCGTCTTCGGCTTGGTGGGCGTCATTGTGGGCGGCTGGATAACGAACCGAAATCAAGCCATTGAACGACGGAACCGCCGTTACACAGAACAACTCCGCTTCTACGCGGAACTCTTGAGCATTAGGAAAGTAATTCGGGCCAAGAGTTTACTCCGCGAGGAGTTCAGGGGATTCGCACACAAGGCTAAAGACGAGATCGGGGACGATGAATTCGAGCGCTTTATCAAATATTCCGACGACGAGCTGCGCGACGAACTTATTCCGTTGTACAGGAAGATGTTGGACCATTTGGTTGCAAACATGGCCCTGGCAGAGCCTTCTACGCAACAGCATTTCGACAAGCTGGTACAGTACGTAGAAGAATGGAATCGGTTTCTCAAGGGCAGCTTGCCAGCCGCGATTGCTCGTCAAATCAGCACCGACCAAGAAAAGAAGCTCTACCCTCTTTACGAAGACCTCCAGCAACAGGTGGATCGGCTTAGACAAGAGTTAGTGAAGTAGCTGCTCGTCATGGTCATGGGGCAATGAGACGCGGAACCTCCCTGATTTGCCTTGCTACCGAGGATGGAGTTTTCTTGGCGGCTGACGATCTCGTTTACGCAGAGCGCGAGGGACAAGCGATTCCACTCCAACGCGACTTCCGCAAGGTAGGAGCGACAAACACCACGTTGATCGGAACTGCGGGGCTGATGGTCCATGCCGCTATCAATTATGACCTGAACGATTGGTTTCCTGCGCTGGTCGCTGAACTCGGGGCCACACCAAACGGGCTTCCGAGCATGGTCGCGGAAACAATTTACCGCAAGCTAGAGGAGGTTTTTAAGCCCGCCGAGCCGTTGGTCGCACAGGGCGTTTGGCAGGGCTACAAGCCCGGAGATCGGCTCGTGAATTATGTAGTGGCGGGATACACAAAACATTTCAAGCGCCCCTACATTTTCGAGGTTGGGGTGGAAATAAACCGGAACAACGATGGTCTAACTTTCATCGGGCCAATCCATCACCAGAAACCTCTTCCTCGCCGCGTCTGGTTCGGAGAGGATCATTACTTTGAGCGGGCCGAGGCCGGTCTTGCGCCTGAATACTCCGTTTGGAAGAATTCAGTAGACGCCGTTCATCCTGACGTGATTCGTGTGTGGCCCGACATCCCCAACCCCTTGCAGGAAGCCCTAGCCTGCACTATCGGCTGCATAAAGGTGGAAGCGCATTTCAAGCCGCAAAAGGTCGGCTCCAAGGTGAATGTTGTACTTATTGACCGAAATAGCCGTTCAACTCTGTCTGCGGCGTTCTGAGAATTACTTCGTCCGTCCCGATTCATCCGACTGTTCAATCCGAACCGTCGCCGCCGGATACGCCATCAATATTTCCCGTTTCCGGCTACGTGCCTCAGCTTCGGTCAACCGCTCGGATATATCGCGGAAATTGGGGACACCAGGCGCGAACACGCGGTAGTCTTTGGACTTTTCATTGGGTCCTTGCATGACACTTCCTCGCTTCAGACGCGTTGGCCGTCAAGTCGCCATCATTCGTCGGTTCGAATCTGGCCCGCGCCTCCAAACTTCTGCACCGAATTAAGCTATCATACGCCACATGAAATCCCACTTCAGGGAAGCGGCGGAACGCTGCATCGAAAATGGTGTGCGGCTGCTCGACGACGTTGATTGGCTGTATTACGAAGAACGTCCAGCAGCCACTTGTTTGGCGTTGGCGACGATTGCTCAAGAAGAATTCGCTAAGGCATTTTTCCTTACCCTTGTGGATAGAGGGATTATCGCTTGGAATTCCTTGGTAAATCGAGCGACACGCGACCACACGTGCAAACAGCTTCTAGGTTTAGTGCTGAGCCATCTTAGCCCAGATGATGATGAAGAAAACAAGCGTTCTGACGAATTCCTGGCCGGAATAGAAGAACATAAGCGCCTCATGGAGGTGTACGACAATTCGTCGGATAAGGATGAGCGTAAGAGGATTTGGGCAAGAATCACAGAAATCAGCAAGAGTTGGGACTCTCTGCCACAGTCTGTGTCAGACGCAATCTTTATTCTTAGACACGAAAAAATTGGGAGATGGGAATCGTCATGCTGGGGGTGGGTTGAGGAACCGACGTATGACCCTCTAGCAAAATGGTTAGCTGAAGGGAAACTTGATCGTATTAAGCAGGACGCGCTCTATGTACGGCTCGGACGTGATGGGCGTGTCGCAAGAACCCCTACGGATGTAGCGCACGAAGACGCAAAGGCAGCGATGGCTGTAGCAGACAGAATGCGCTACTTCGTCAAATATGTACTTAGCGCAGACAAAATTGTTGACAGGGAGTACGAGAAGATCGAATCGGCCATCAGGTCGATATTTGCGACCCTAAACGCAGCCGACGCGCAATCTCCGGTAGCGAATCCCTAATCTTCTAGCGCCCTTTACCAGCCCGCGATACTCTGCCAGTGGAAGGCAATCATGGCGCTATGCAAATGGAATGGCGGGGCCTGCGACCGCGAAACGAATCACCCATCTGGGATTTGCCAAATGCACAGAAAAATGACTTCAACCATCGCAGATACGTTGGCCGCTGGTGTGATCGGTACTGAGCACTATGCATTGATGGCGAAGTATTTTTGATCGACGCAGAGGGGAATAGACATAAAGTACCAGAATCACTTGCCAAGAAGGTCCGAGAGAAGATCAATGCCGGGAAATCAGCGGCCCCGACAGGAAAAGAAAATTGGGACAAACTTCCTAACCTTCCGCCCTACGGTCGAGGGCAGAAACCCCGTTAAGGTTCATGGTTTGCTCGGCCCTTTCAACCAATCGTTATAATCCGTGGCAAGATTTAAGAATTCGGCTAGGCTCTCGTCAGATACTTTCCAAGGTTCGGACTTCGGTGCCTCGTCGTTCAGCCGCATCATTCGTTGTCGATCAATGTCCCAAAGAATCCAGTCGTTGCTATTCGGGTCTCTGGTCATCCATCCGTTTGGATGAGTCTCGCTACCGCCTTCATGCTGGTACGTGCAGCCACGTTTCGTGAATTGCCTCGTCAGAGCAAATCCTGTAATTTCGCGCCACGCAAACCGTATTAGCGCCATGCCTATGACGATTCCGATTCCTAGTTTGACGCCCAACCATACCGTGTCCACTTGCACTCCTACGCCATCGGCTTTACGACCCCGAAGTCACAGCAGGCAGCAAGAGTTGAGGCTTGGGAGCCAGCAAATGCTTCGGTTCCTTGCCGTGAAGGATGCGCTGGAAGTTGGATTGAATTTGCGAAGTATCCCATTGAATTTTCGTGTAGTGCAGCATTCGCTTTTTCCATATTTCTCTGTGGTCGTGTGCTTCCTCGATGACCATTTTCTGGAGACGCTCGCTTAGATGAATTACCTCTTCGATGGGATTTTTTAATTGCGGGCTGGTAATGTATTTCAACATGCGTTGAGCTATTTTTGCGCGCTGCTCGGTGGTGATTTTCGCCCTGAGCATTTCAATCAGGTTGGCCCGAAGTAGTGCGGCGAGCGGTATTACGCCGAGGGGCGCAACTACGAGCACTCCGTCCATCTCCATTAGCCCGCTAAAACGCTTCTTCTTGCCGGTCGTGACCAAGATTGCGAAGTCTGCGTGACATGCCTGCTTGCCAAGATACGCTTGCTGGACATGCGCGGAACTGATCCCTGGTGTCCGCTTGCATTCATAAGTAATCTTTCCAGCCTCTTTACCCTCGTACTTTACGGTGTGAACGATATCCCCCACCAGTTTGCCTTCGCGTTGTATCTCGTCGCCATCGAACTCTTTTTTCAATCGCGCAAGCAATTTCTCCTCAAATTCGAGTCCATCGGTCTGCGGCGTGGTTCCTTTTTCCAGTTGAGCAATACGCTCTTGCAGCTTCCCAATCACCTTTTTCTGCCCAGCCATGAGCCGCTCGGAGCGTTGCTTTTCCTTCTTTTGGCCGCGCTGCTCAGCATTGGCTACTTCCACATCCATATCTTCCTGCCTTCTTTCCAATTCAGCTTGTAATTCACCAAGGTGCTTCTCCCGAGCCGTGTGAATTCTCAGCGCCTTTTCGAACGCACGTTTACTCAGAAGTGTCCCGCAAACTGGACACGGCCTCTTGCCCTCGTTCCGCTTCACCATTGGCTTTCCTCAATGTCGAGTGTAGCGCCTGGGAAAAGGGACGTTCAGGTTGTATCTATGGTTGAATGTCCAGTCGGTTAAGCACGTGGCTGCGGTTTCTTCTGTGGGGTAGGGGAATCACCCAGACTCGGCATGTGCGCAGCGACGTTACTCCGATGCCGAGCTAAAAGATAGATACCGAGGACCCGCTCTTCATCATCCACAACGTTCAGCAGAGGTGGTGACAGAAGACTCCTAGCGTCGCCGAGAAGGGAGTGCGCTTGACTTTTCGCCTTTTATTCGCCTACCATCCAATCAGCATCTCAAGGCTGAGGGGCACGTCGTCATGGGCTTACCCATTGCAGCAACGAAAACGGAGCACCCGGCGACGCCGAACCCCTGGGTCTTGCCCGACTGCGCACTCACAGTCTTCTACGGATACCCAGAAATCCAGCGCGTCTCGCACTACTTTCTTCCGGGGATCCTCCTCCACCAGAAACGTGTTTTGTATCTCGATGGCGCCAATCAGATCAGCCCGCTCCTCATCGCACGGTTTGCGAGGGAGCGGGCGCTTGAACCTTCCGCGCTGAACGCTCTCATCCGAGTCGCACGCGCCTTTACTTGCTTTCAACTAACAGAACTCATCCGCCGAGTCCCGAAAGTGCTTGCGACGTTTCAAGCCGACGTGCTGATCGTCACGGCTTTGCCGGATTTATTTTTCGACGAGGATGTTCAGGACCGTCCGGCGCGAGCCTCGTTTGAACACACGCTCGAAGGCTTGCGCGAGCTTGCGCCGCTTTCTCTCTCCATTGCGGTTTTTTCCGATGCCACTTCCTTCAAAACAAAACGACGCGACTTCTTTCAGAAACTCCGCAACCAGGCAGATCATATCGTGAAAGTCGAACCCGGTCCCGAATCCTCCCTTTCCTTTACCCGCGAGAAAAATACACCACTCCTATCTGTTTGAACGGAAAGTGCGAGGTACACCATGGGCAGGACCGTCCCTACATTTGTCCAATTGATTGAGCAAAACGCGGAGCGATGGAAAAAGTTCAGGCGCGCGTTGCGGCGGGAGGACCAGTCGCATTTCGACCGCCTCTTCGTGCGCGTACGCTGCTACACCCAGGCCGCCACTTACCAGTGTCACGACAACCCGATGGAAGCTATTTTGCTTTCCATCGCTCTCGATCAGGAAAAGCGCCTGGTTGCGGTCGAGAAGGTTCTTCAGAACGCAGGGGTGCTTTGTGAAATTGCTCGAAGGATGGATTCTCGACCTCTACCCGACCCGGCGGGGGATGACTCTGTGGCTGATCGACCGCAACCAGTCGCACTTCCGTTTGACCGATAGTTTCGCCCCGGCCTTCTACGTTTCGGGAACCGAGGAACGGCTCGTCCAGTTGCGAGATGCCGCCGAGCGAAAGACCACGGAACTGCTTGCGCGATTCACCGAGCGGATCGACCTGTGGTTGAATGCGCCCCGCCAGGTTCTCGAAATCTCCGTTCTTTGTCCTTCGGATTTTCTTGGCTGGGGACGATGGGTGCACAAACTCGACTCGAAATTGCAGCTCTACAACAGCGACCTTATGGTCGCTTCTCTTTACTGCTGGGAGAAGCGGATCTTCCCGCTGGCGTTTGTCGAAGTCGAAGCGGACGAGGATGGCAAAATCCAATCGATCGTGTGCCGCGATGATGAATGGACCCTCAACTACGAAATGCCACCGCTCAAACTCATGCAGATTCGCCTCTCCGGACTTTCGCGAATCGATCCCACGCACGGCCGCCGTGCAGCGCTCGAAATCGAAGTGGATGGGAGATGCTGGGAACTCGATGAAACAGGCGAGCCACCGGCGATTCAATTTGCGCGCATGCTCAAACGCGAAGACCCTGATGTCATTCTTTCCGAGTGGGGCGATTCGACGATTCTTCCTTTGCTCCGGCAGCAGGCCGAGCGCTTGAAATGTTCCCTACCTCTGAATCGTGATGAGACCGCGGCAGTTCAGCAATCCCGCGGCCGCAGCTACACCAGCTACGGGCGGATTCTGTTCAAAGCGAGCTCCATTACTCTTTTCGGCCGCATCCATGTGGACAAACAGAACTCCTTCATTTCGGAGAAGTGTGACTTCGCCGGTCTTTGGGAGCTTGCCCGCATCACCAAACTTCCTATTCAATACGCGGCACGGACAACCACAGGCACCGGCATTTCCTACATGCAGATGGAACTCGCCCACCGTGACGGCGTGTTGATCCCCGAGCAAAAAGCGGAACCGGAAGACCCGAAGCGCCCGGACGAGCTCCTCGCTGCCGACCGCGGCGGCCTCGTCTTCGTGCCAAAGCTTGGCTTCACGCCGAACGTGGCCGAGCTGGATTTCGTCAGTCAGTTTCCGAGCATCATGGCGCGCTTCAACATCTCTCCCGAAACCGTGAATTGCCCATGCTGCCCCGAAGCGCCCCGGATTCCTGAACTCGGCTACTGCATCTGCCAAAAACGGCGCGGCATCACGAGCCGCGTCGTCGAGCGTCTGATCGCCAAGCGGTCCGCACTCAAGAAGCTCCAGAAAACCTCGCCACCCGAACTGGCTCAGAGATACAAATTGCAGCGTGACTCCATGAAATGGCTGCTCGTCTGCTGCTTCGGCTACACCGGGTATAAGAACGCCCGCTTTGGAAAAATTGAAGCGCATGAAGCCATCAATGCCGTGGCGCGGGAAACCCTGCTCGTCGCCAAAGAGCTTGCCGAAGGGCAAGGCTATGAATTGATTCATGCGCTGGTAGATTCTCTCTACGTCTGGAAGCAAGGCGCGACCCATGCCGATTATGAGCGCCTCGCGCAAGAGATTGAAGATAAGACGCGCCTTCCACTCGCGATCGAATCCGTCTATCGCTATGTCGTCTTTCTTCCCTCCAAGCAATACGCGGACGTGCCCGTGCCAAATCGTTTCTTTGCGGTCGGAGAAGACGGCGAGCTGAAAGTGCGCGGACTCGAATGCCGGCGGCATGACACGCCTCCGTTGCTCGGTCGGATGCAGTATGAAGTCCTCGCCATCCTCGCGGAAGCGCACGACTATGAATCGTACTTGCAG
>Ga0210400_10000434_pt1 | contig 47065 bp, 60 predicted proteins | sample IncBWH26MmetaG_FD_155456 | JGI IMG/M metagenome (GOLD analysis project Ga0210400, IMG submission 155456) | Forest soil microbial communities from Barre Woods Harvard Forest LTER site, Petersham, Massachusetts, United States - Inc-BW-H-26-M | ecosystem: Environmental > Terrestrial > Soil >... | reverse complement strand
ACAGAAAGCCATAAAAAAGAATCGTTGTTTTGTGGTAGAGTGGTTTTCGATTTCTAGGCATTTTGGCTTTCTCGAAAAATGCTATAAAAAGGCTTGTGTGTAGGTATATATATATATATAGAGAGAGATGTATATATAGATATGGATATACACGTAGTGTCCTAAAATTGGACATTTTCAGGAATGGCAGAATGCGCCAAAATGAAAAGCCACTCTACCACGCAGCGACGCGCTTTTCAGCCTCGCCTTGCTATTGGCCGCGCGACCATAGAGCCATGACCAAGCTGTGAGCGGTCAAGCATGGTATGCCTTTGGCCCGATTCTTGCTAAGCCCTTGCCGCGCAAGCATGGCCTATGCCAAAAAGCTAAAAGCATACGAAATATAGATTGCACCGATGCAGATTTTCCCCTTGCGCCTGCATATAGAGTATGGCAAGCTTTCGATTGCATGAGCCAGCCTATTCCTATCAGCCGCGCTCCGGGCAAGCCTGCCCAGGTCATGCAAGCTTTCCCTTGCAATCCAATGCAAACCATCCTAAAGACTAGCTCGTTAAGCCGTTGCAAAGGTACGCGCTCGCTATCGTCGACGGACACTAACAATGCAGCCAATTCTAGGTTGCTGCTGCTAACGCAAACGATTGCAAGGGTTATTTGAATGACGGTAAACTAAAAACGAAAGGCTAAGCATGTATACTTCGGTTAACTTCAAAACAAAAAAGGCGGTCAAGGAAGCAATCGCGCAAGGTAGGCAATTGACGGTCTATCAGCCTAACGACATGTTCGGTAACCCTGCCGCAAAGCCTGATTACAGTGGAAAAGTTACTCTCGAAGGCCCGCATTATCCAGAGCCGCACAAGTGGTATGCGACTGGCGTGGTTGAGAACGGCCGGTTGGTCAAAGTATCATAATCAAAATTTACCTGGACAGTGCGCCGGGTAACTTATGGCAATGATAGACCTAATGGAGAAAGCAAAATCGGATTTAAAGCTTAACGGCTTCGTTGGTATGGACTACAATATGGCCGTTATTTGCAGTATAGCAAAAAGAACTGGAACTAAAGTTCAATTTATGCAAGGTGACGGCAAGCTTTCATACGAAGAAAAACTAGAATATTGGAGCCGTAAGCGGGACTTTTGTCATTTACATGTCGGTAGTGAAGAAGAGTTATTAAAGCACGCCGCTAAGGAGTATAATGTCGCAATATAGCTCATTCAGCCAATTTTGCCACGCAACCAGCTTCCGTCCACCTGGCCGTCTCAAAGGCTATTGGCGTCTAACCAAGCCATTTCTCGCCCACCCTTGCGGCCTGTCAAATATGCACGGGTTAGTAATGGCTACGGATGGTATCTTGGCCGCGATTGTTAGAAGCGACAACCAAGTGCTAACTGTGCATAAGGAGTGGTTGGAGTGTGAAGAGCAAGAACGCGAGCAGTTATCCAGCCCTGAGCGCGAAGCGCGAGTAAAGCTTAGTGGCAAGGCCAAGCCTAGCGTGGATATTTATGTATAGCATTTTGCCAACCAAGCCCCGCACATATTTCGCTCGCTTTGGCCGCGTCATGGTGCCGGTGGGTAAAGGGATGTCTAAAAAGCTTGCCGCGCGACAAGTGGTGAGTGTTAGGAATAACAAGCAAAGAAAGGTATCAAAGTGAACAATAACACCAAAGCTAGAATCAGATTGTGGCGTAAAACAGTCAGAGCTACTACCGGAAAGAACCCACAAGCCCAAAAACGTAAAAACAAACCGAACGGCAAAATGTGGGGGACAACGCAATGATGACCAAGAAAGACTTTAAGGCGTTTGCGCGAGACATCTACCAGCAATACGAAAGGTTTGCACATGTACCTAACATAGACAAATCAGTCTATGCTGACATTCGAGCAATCGAAATAGATATGGTGATTAAAGTGGCAAAACAAAACCCCCGCTTTAACGAAGCCAAGTTTAGAAAGGCGTGTGGGTTGTGACTGTGCTAGCCGTGCATAGCAGCGGCCTCAAGCTAATTGCCTCTGGCCCGTCGCCTTTCGAGCTATCAGTTGCTCTTTCTTGCACCCTAGCTCGCGTGCCTGTTTCTCTACGCGACAAGCTAGAGCTTAAGAACCGAGTTAAGTTTTTGCTCTACTTTTGCCCTAACGAACTATATGCAGAGGTGCCATGTGAGCATTGGCATGTGGAACGCTTTCCGATGATTTCTGTTTAGTAAACAACCACAAACAAAAGGAAAGAAAAGTATGGAAAAGCTAACAGTCGAAATGGTGAAGGAAACCAGTAAAAAGCTTACAACCGTCAAGCGTGAGGCTATAACGTCAATCATGGAACGCGGGCCAGAGGACTTTGTTGAGAAGTCGTACGAAGCCGGCTGTACTTTTACCGTGTTGCATAACGAGTTTCGCCGGCACTTGGCCGATTACTCCAAAGAAGAACTTATAGAGATGGTCGCTACGCACCTCAGCAGCGAAATGGCCAAGGATTTTATTGCGAGCATGTCGTGAACAACACCAATGCCCAACGACGAAGAGAAAGGTTTGTTCTCTGGCGTCGACTTTGAAATGCCGCTTAAGGAAATGGTTTTTGAATGGCTCACACTCCGCTATACAATAGTACTAGCCTTTGTCTCTGGCGGAGTTGTGGGCTTCGTTCTTATCCACCACTTGGTAGTAAGGCCGCTTCGTCGACGCCGCACCAAAGCTAGAAAAAGAGCTTGGATGGTTAATAATTACACGGTAAAGAAAGTATAACATAAAAAACAACCCCGTGGGGTTTCGTATAGAAACTTCACTAGAAAGAAAAGGCCCAATATGCCAGAGTGTAAATGCACAACATGCGACCATATCGCAAAGAACCCGCACCAGATGACCTTGCATGTTCGGGAAAAGCACCCGGAGCGTTGCCGTGGCCGGCACAAGCAACCTGCCATAATCAACGACGGCAGCCCCTTAGCCGTAATCCGCGAACACCAACGCGCCATTCATGCCGAGATACTGAACCTAGATGCTGAACGCGACCGCCTTATGGCGCGAATCAAAGAGATTGACGATTTTGTTGCAAAAGCCAAGACCTTTTCTATCTAACAAGCTTTCTTAGTCTAAGAAAAGCGTCACCGCTCTCGCTTCGTAAGGGCATAACCAACGGGCCTTAGTGCCTATTAGAAAACAAAACAAGATGAAAAAAGAACACGTTAGTTCGCTCAAGCTCCCCAAGGGCTTTTTGATTGAACAGTACGAGACAAGTGACGAAGGCTTCAAGGAAGTGCTGGCTGATGCCGGTAGCCTTGCCCGCGTCGTTCATATCGTGAACATGGACAGACGCCAGAAGTCATGCCTCGTCGAAGGCCGTGACAAGCTCGCCGAGGCAGTCTACACCAAGACCAACTTCCAACCAATCTGGGACGAAGTTGAGGTTGAAACAGAAAAGGAAGTTGACGGCAAGAAGCTTACAGAGAAGTCAACCAAGCAAGTCTGGAACGAACCCGAGGCCAAGTATCTTGACCGCTTTGTGGCGGCTGTGGCCAACGGCGAGTTCACGGCGCCGGGATTTACCGTCGACCAAGGCGCGGAGGCAGACAAAAAGATTGATAGCCTCTGGATGCAGTTGCAACACTTGGCTGACAAAATCCACTTGCGCGTTACTGCCAAAGAGACTCCCAAGGCCGAGCGCAAGACCAAGGAGCCGAACGAGAAGTGGCTCGCTCTTGCCGACCAAAACATCCTCAATGGCTCGCAAGAGAAGGCTGAAAAAATCTTCAAGAAAGACGGCATTGAGTTTGAGCCGTTCCGCACTGAGGACAAGGCGCTTAACCGAGTCAATCTTGCCAATGCTATCAAGGCGCACATGGCGTGGAGAGAGAAGAACACGTACGCATAATGGTTTATGGTTGGATGCTGGAATATAGACAGCCGCGTCAGGGGTGCCGTAACCCACGCTGAAACATGCTCCGCGAGTGGTGACGACCAATGAGGGTAATCAGTCCCTCTCCAACCATCCTAGTTTTAACAACTGGAGCGGCAAAGCCGCTCTAGCCTTAAACCTAGAACCAAACGAAAGGCTAATATGGCATATTGTGAAATAGACGAACAAGGCTGTTGGTGGTGGATGAACCCGCCGGATGCGAAGGAGGGGGATGAGTGTTTATATGATGACGGTGAATGGAGAGTTTGTCCACAAACAAAGAAATGGCCATGTGACAGTAGGCATCGCCGTCTCATTAAACCCGGCACCAACGCTGCGGGGCAGGAGATGGAGATTGTTGAAGGAGATACTTGCATTAGCAAAGACGCTGAATTTACAAGTGATGGCGTCGAGTGGAAACGCCTGTGGAATCACCTTGATACAACTCCAAATGAGCTGTTGAAGAATTATGATAACATCATCGCCATCCGCAGACCAAAGAAGCAGGAGCAATGGCCGAGGTATTGGATTCATTTTGTGAAGGAGGGCAAAGACCTTTTCAAAGTCGACCAAAATCTAAAGTTCTTTTGCTGGATGCCACCTCACCAGTGGTATCCTCAACACGGTATCGCTGATATTGAAAAGTGGAAACACCATGTTGAATGGCAAGAAATCACCCCCACCGAAGCCCAAGCCATCATGGGGCAGACAATCTTAGCGGAGCATGACAGTAATGCAGACGAGAACGAGAGACTGAAGGCTGGCGCTGGCAGTCAGGAACATTCCGTGAAATCCGCCTCTGACGAACTGGGTGCAATTCCCGGCGCTAAGCCCACTTCAATCATGGAGCAGAACCAGCCCAAGAGCGAGCAGGTGTGTGAGTGTGGGCACATGGAGCAGAGCCATGATTCACAAAGTCATGTTTGTTTATACTGCCTTTGCCAACAATTCAAACCACGAAAGGAAGGTGATGCGAAATGCGCGACATTGACCCAGACTTCCTCAAGCCAAGAGGAGTCTATCCCAAGCGCCAGCAAAGGCCCGGGAGTGACTAACGGGCCACCCTCCCAACCGCTGCAAGGGGAGGGTGAACAGTTTCCTTGGACACGGGAAACAATTAACATTATTAACAGTCTCACAACTGAAATTAAAGGCAAAGCCGCCAACCCTGATTGGTTCTTGTTACGGAACCGTTTTGAGAATATGGAGGCCCGTTTAAAGCAGTCTGAATCACAACACCAACCCCCAAAGCCGTTCAGCGTGAAGGAGAGGTTGCCGGTAAGCCATGAAGAAAAGTCAGCACTTGAGAAAGCTGATGAGATACTCGAAGGAGTTCAAGGTTGGATGCGTGGTGCTAGTCGTGTAAAACATATCCGCGAGCTGATTCACGAACGATTGAAAGAGTATGTCCCACCACAAGCCGACGACGAGGGGGAGTTTGATGCCCTTGAAGAATTGAAAGGACTGGAAATCGGCCTTCAATGTATCGCCGAAGGAAAATACGACTTTGGCGAAGAATTTACAGGTGACGAAGCAGAATATGTTGCCAAACAATTGCTGGCTCGCTTATCGCACATCATCAAATGGCAAGCGAGTCGCGGGGGTGAGAAGTGATAGGAAACCTCATACTTGCATGGTTGTGTGGGTTACAGGCCAATTCGGTTATCGTCGGCTTGTGTGTGTTCGCCGCATTACAGAGATTGACCCGTATTAAGGACATGCTCGAACGCAAAGAAAAGGAGGACGGGAAGTGAGCCTGCCATCGTTAATCGAAGCGCAAAATGACATCAATCAAACGAACTACGATTTGGTGTGGCTTGACAAAGCGCGGGTTGCCCTTGAAGGCGTAGTTAAGAGTTCAGCGGTTGAGGACAAGGCATACTACCGACGCGTTCTTTTTCAAGTGAAGTCTGACATCGAATCTGGTCAAAAGCTCTGTGACCGTATCAAAGGCTTAATCGAAACAGGAGCAATCAAATGACCCTTCAAAGGAAATATGAAGCAAGCATTTAAAACATTGCAGGCTCAGATTGACGATGCTCAATTCAGGAACGTCTCCGCGCCCTCGAACGAAAGCAAAAGGACGACAAATGATTTGGCAATACATCTGTGAACTTGTCCGCGTAGGGATGCCGAGCTTCTTTCCGGTTTTGGCATTGTATCTGACGATTGAACTCGGATTTTACTTATGGCGCAAAGCCAGAAAGGACGAGAAATGAAAAATGTTTGCTGCAAGCATATTAAGTGGACTGAAGATGAGGGTTGGCATTTACGAGGCTCAATGAAATCTGAACACCAACGCCTCGAAGCATTCCTGCGGTGGAATTGGAGGGGGAAAATATGAACATTATAGACGTAGGCCACAAGTATGAGCTTCTTTCAATAGACGGTAAATGTAAACAAGTTCTTCAATTCGTGAAGCGTCAAGGACTGAGGTATCCGGGAAATACCTCGTCCTATCCGGGCACAACTTTACAGGACGTTATTCACTGTTTGCTGAACCGGGTTCGTTATCTACAAAACCAAATTCCTTGTGTGGAGAACGAGGTTATTATCTACAACCTTCAAACATGCCTGTTAATGCTTGAGCAACGTGCCGCTAAAAGGCGCCACATGGAATTGAACATTGAAACCTTGGAACAACTAGAAGTGAAACTGCTCTGCCCCAAATGTGGCCACACAACCTGCCATTGCCCATGACCACCCCCTCCACCAACGAACCAACGCCGGATGAGAGCGACAAAAATCAAGAAGTCTAATAAATGAACATACGCATAAAAGAAAACTGGTCAGCGCCTATGCGTCACGGCATTGCACCAGCGTGGAAAGACCCAACGGGCAAAGAGCTTACTGACCGTCAGATTATCAAATACCAACGCCTTGGTCGCTATGGAATCGAAGCCCAACAAGCTATCATGCCAAAGCCTCGCCGCAAACCTAAAACTAAAAAACCAACCCGAAAGGAGTTACTATCTATCTATGTCTAAAACCGAGCAAAAAATGATTGAGCTTTTACACCCCCTTTATCCCGGTCAAGAGATTACGCCGCTGCCCGACAACCCCAATATCCTTGGAGACTACGTCTTTAACGTCTCCGGTCTTAACGGCACTGTGGCTGTCAAAGACAACTCCACTATAATCGAAGAAGACGAAAGTGGCATGGCGAGTGAGTTTTACGACGAACGGATATGAGACATAGTCACCGCATTAGTGCTGTTAAGGACTACGCTCGCCACATTGCCGCGGTGATTGCGGAGTACCCCGGAATCGTAACTTTTAATCCTAAGCCACGTTCTGTAGATACTTTCGCGTCACGCTTTCGAGACGCCTGCAATGCACAGCTTCTATACAACTATCCTGTAGATGAAATCAACACCGCCCGCCTAAGAGAAATATGGGATGAAACGGAAGTTTCAATGCAAGGGGAGTTTGTAGTGGTTGGCTCTAGGGCAGCTATAAAGGCAAGCAAAGCCAGCCCCCAAGGTGGAGTTTCGGTTAGAAACACCACTAGCGAAGCTGGGGTAGAGGTGTTATTTGAAGGAGCAGAACGGGCTATTGAAATACTATGCAACATGATTTCAAGCGGAAATTTTCCTAGTAAACCCGTATTTGTTGTCTCCGGCCTAGAAGAAAAACAGATTCAATACCTTGAATCAATCTACAACGTCGGCATAGTGCCGCACGAGTCTCAACCGGGGAAGTTCAAAATACTATGAGCCTCATTGACCCCTATGCCGAGCTACCCTTCAGTGAAAGGGAACGCACCACAATTCGCGTGGCCAACCACGCCAAAAGCTACCTACGCTCCCTTCATCCCGGCTCTGTCGTGCAAAGCTCTGCTAACATTCTTATCGACAAACTAATACAAACCCTTAAAGCAAATGGATACACCGACTACGACCCCGCCGGATTTGAACGAGCAATCTCAGAATGCACCATTGTCCTTGGAAACGGACGAACCACTATTGACTCAGAACCCCGGAGGCAAACCAATCAGTCAAATGACCGACACGGAGCTACAACAATGGCACGCCAATCTGCGTCGCCACCTGGAAAGCCCGCCAACGCTGGCAGCGTACCTGGCGACGCCAAAAAAGTCAAAAAAGGCAAGTCTACCTAAGCCTAGCACCGACATCTATGAGTGACCTCCTTCCACCGCTACCTCTACTCGATGGTGCCCTGCTAATTGATAACAGCAGCATAAAGGCTTGTCCTCGCTTTATGGAATATTCGTGGCTTAGACGACGCTTGTCGGCAGGTGATAGGCCGGCCCTGAACTTCGGCGCGGGCCTCCATGTCGGCCTCGCGGCTCACTATCACGGCCTACCCTATGCCGCGCCAATGATTAAGTACTTTGAGGAAAACCCTCAGCCCGCAACCGAATACCGCTCCCTAGACTACGCCCTTACAACAATGGAAGCCTATTGCAAGCGTTGGCCTGTGGAGGATTTCAAGATAGTTCCTAACACCAACGGCGAGCCTTGCATCGAAGCCAGCTTTATGCATAAGCTAGGCTCCGTCCATAGTCTTGATATATATTTCACGGGCCGGATTGACTTGATAGTTGAGAACCAAGAAGGCGTCTGGATTCTTGACCATAAGACTAGCAGCCAGTTTGGTAAGTCGTTCGACGATGAAATGTTCGTCTCTGCACAAATGCGAGGCTATTGTTGGTCTTACCAACAAGCCTTTGGCCGCAAGCCTATGGGCTATATCGTTAATGGCATCCGCACACGCCCACCTACCAAAGAAGAAGCCCTACTATCAGCCTATGGCGCGAAAGCAAAAGGCCGCGAAGATAACTTTGCCCGCCTACCTTGGCACGTGACTCAGGACGAAATCGACGAATGGCAAGAGGATACTCTGAATAGAGTCTCAACCCTGCTCTTCCAATATGACCGAGGTCGTTTTGAACGCCATAAAGAACAATGCGTTACCAAGTATGGGAAGTGCCAGTTTTATAACGTATGCACTTTGCCGCGCCAGCAAAGAATGACCGAGCTTTACGGTGAAAGCTTTATGGAGAATGTTTGGAGTCCGTTGAACAAACCCGAAAACAACCAACAAAAGGAAAGTTAGTATGCTTAGTAAAGAGCTAATAGAAGAAGCAAAATCAGTCAAGTTAAAGCTTGACCAAGTCCAAGAAATTATGTGGCATCAGCATCAAACTCTTGAAGCAGCTATGCACTCGAATCCAGAAAACGAGTACTTAAAGGAAGCAGAAGAAGCACAACGTCTATTGTGGCACGGCTATTACAATAAGGTCGTTAGCATAAACCTCTTAATTCCTAAGGAGCAGACCAATGTCTAAGCTCATACGCGAAGGTCGCTTTGGGCCGCCTAAGTCATGGAAGTCTGGCTCTATTTATAGCTCCTACCCCCGTCCACTTCTAGCCCTCGCCCTTAAACGCGAAGAGTTAGACATTGTCCGAGAGCCTGTCTTCTGGATTGACCAAGACAAACTTGAGGATGCTTGCAAGCAGTCCACCAAGGACATGCATCCTTTAGCGGCCATCGACCTAGGCATGACAGGCAAAGACTACCAACTAGAACCTTTGTATCAAATGCCCAAAGACCCTACGTCATGGCCTAACGTGGTCAAAGCCGTCAACACCATCACCACCAAGGGCTGTCCTTGGAAGACCGTTGTGTTTGATAACACCAGCGACCTAAGCGATGCCATCCAACAACACCAAGCCGCCATTAACTTTGGCGGCAATGCTGACCCACGCAAGTGGGCGCCCGCGATAGGTGCGAAGATTCAACACTTGGTCGTTATCCTTGGCAAGCTCCCTTGCCATACCGTTATTATAATGCACCAGTTCACAGACAAGAATGAGATAACTAGCGAGATAAGCACGTTGCCTTTGATATATAGCTCTGTCCGAGAGACTATTGGCTCCTTGCTATCACAGTTCTTCTATCAAACCATGGTCAACGGTCAGCCTACGGTGCTAACCAAGGCCACAGGCTTCGTCAAGGGCATTGGAGCAAGGTGGCCAAGCGACCTGCCCGTCAGCATTAGTCCTCCAACATTCCAGAACATCTATGGCGCGGCGATTAAGAGTGGAGAGATTGAATTATGAAAATAAAAACCATCAAAAAGCAATTAAGAAAGAAGTTCGATTCGTGGACAAACAGCATTGAAGACGAAGACCTAAGGAAACTAGTAGCTAAAAACAGCATCATTACAGGTGGCTGTATAGTCTCGATGCTCTTGCAAGAGAAGATTAACGACTATGACATTTACTTCAAGACAAAGGACTGCGCCAAACAAGTCGCGGAATACTATGTCAAGGAGTTTTTGAAGAATAGCAAAGTCACGTTTGCGGGTAATGAAAACAAGCAAGTCGAGATTGAAGTCCAAGAAAAAGAAGACCGCATCCACGTCTTTATCAAGTCTGCTGGCATAGCAGCCGAAGGTGGCGCGGACGACTACCAGTACTTCGAGTCCGTCTCAGACAGAGCCGGAGAAGACTTCACTGACGATGCTATGAAACAGGTTACGGAGCTTGACAACAAAAGTGCCGACGAACTTGAGCTTGACGAGCCGTTTAGACCTGTATTTATTTCATCAAACGCCCTGACCCTTTCAGGAAAGGTTCAGCTTATAGTAAGGTTCTTCGGTGAGCCAGAAGAGATTCATAAAAACTACGACTATATTCATTGCACCTGTTACTGGAAGTCATGGGACGATGAATTAGTTACTTCACCGGAAGCCCTTCAAGCCATTATAACACGAGAACTAAGATACGTTGGCTCAAAGTATCCGCTTTGCTCCATTATTCGTATTCGTAAATTTGTTGCTCGTGGATGGACAATTAATGCGGGTCAAATTCTCAAGATGGTTATGCAGCTTCAAAGCTTTGACCTTAATAAGCTTGAAGTTCTACAAGACCAAATGATAGGAGTTGATGCCGCGTACTTTCAACAAGTCCTTTCAAGGCTACGTGAGCATGATAAGGATAGGGTGGACACGGCTTACTTAATGACAATCATAGATAGGATTTTCTAATGAGCAAGCATAAAAACAATATTCCTTCGCCAGAAGAGAGACGTAGAATGGTCGACCATGCCCTTAAGGACTTCTACGTCGACCACGCTCCCAAGCAGCCTACAACCGAGGTCGGCAAGCTTATCCTTCGTGGCTCTGAGGCGAGCTACTTGGTTAAGAACCAGATAACGACCGTTCTTTCAGCCGCCGAAGAAGCAGGGCATGCTTTTGATTACGCCATGGCTGAGGCAACAGTTAACACCTTGTTCCTAGACGCCTTTTCAAAGTGGAATAAGGATGATTTACTACAACTACTCTGCGCCTTACAAAGCGGGATGCTGATGTTGGCGGTGAAGGACGCACATGAGCAAGGCATTTTTTAGTTAGCAACAAACAACCAATGAAAACAAAACAACAAATAAAGCAAAGAACATTACTACTAAACATGGCGGACGGAAAAGACTTGAAAATAGTACTGCCGCCTAACGCAAGAATAACCTTTGGACCTACCATTCCGGGCGGTAGAAATAAAGGGAACATTCCTTACCCGTCCGACGCCGTCTCTGGTTATTCGTTGCGAATATACGAAGCAAAAAGCAACGACTCACTAGTCGCAGTATTTTGCGACGTGCGTTCTTTCAGAGACATCGAAATGCCTTGCTCTAAACTAATTCTCCGCGAGGCTGGAAAATCAGTCTGGAAATCAGACGAGCAAGGCTATAAGGTCGAGCAAGAGGTCAAGCAAGACAAAGCCTTTGTCGATGACCTTAAGCTTCTTGAATCATAATTTACTACGCACCAACGCGAAGTAACGCAAAGCAACAACTAACAAACAAAACAAAATGACAGACCTATTAGACATAGACTTAGCAACAGTGGACACAAACTTCCCAGTCGTAGCTGGCCCGGTAATGCTTGACCTTTTGGTCAGCAAGTCCGAGGTTATGACTAACGATGCTCAGACTTGGAAGCTTGAGCTTACCACCACAGGGCCAACTCAAAGCACCAAGGGCGACACTCTTAATGCAGGCATTAAGATTTTTCACACCGCTAATTTGGCGGCTACTGGTAAAGCTACGCCGGACATGGTAGCTAAGCGGGCCGGGGAGTTGATTCAGGGCGGCTTGCCGTTCAAAAACATCCGCGAGATTCTTGCTAATCCCGCTCTTGCACAAGGCAAGACTCTTCGATGCCGGGTAGGTGTTGAAGCAGAGGGTACCGGCAAGGACGGAGTCTGGCGCGGCACAAGGAACAATATCCTTGCGGTCGAGAAACGTTCCTAACCCTAACTTTCGGCCATAAGAGCCGAGCGTCCGTTACGTGGGCTTATACTTTCTCCCACGACGACATCACGCGTCCGGATAACGGTAAGCGGGCATTTTATTTTATGACAATCCAAAACATCTTTCTAGGCATCGCCTTAGTCTTCAACTGTCTTCTAATACTAAACTCAATACTAGCCGCCATAGAACGGTGGAGGAAGGGGAGGGGGAAGTGAATGCAGAATTTTACGCACAAAGAATCTTTGCTCGTATATCTAAACCAAACGGAGAAGACGGCTGCTGGCTTTGGCAAGGAGCAAAGACAAGTGGTGGCTACGGAAGCATAAAAATAGAGTATAAAGTTTATCCAACACATAGAGTAGTATACGAAGCCTTTAACGGGGCTACTAATCTCGACGTATGTCATCGTTGCGATACACCTTTATGCGTTAATCCAAAACATCTTTTTGCGGGCACAGAAAAAGATAACATACAAGACATGATAAATAAAAAAAGAAACAATCCCGAAAAAACTAGAGGGTCGAATAGTGCTAGAGCTATTTTAAATGAAGCAAATGTCCTTGAAATAAAAAGGTTACTAGCTAAGGGGGTAAAAGAAAAAAGACTTGGGCCTATTTTTGGAGTAAGTTCGAGAACCATAAGTAACATAAAACGAGGCTTATCTTGGGGGCACCTATGAAAATATTAGTATCCGACCACGGGTTATGCATTGAAGCTGCTATAACGCTCGCTAGGGCCGGTCATAAAGTGGGTTATTCAATCTCCAGCACCGACAAACACTCCCACCACGACATCGTCCAGATGGGTAGCGGCTTTGAAAAAGAGGGCGTCGAAAAAGTCGACTTCTACACCGCTCTTTCCTATGCTGATTACGTCGTCTGCATGGACACCTACTCCGGCGGCGAGGTTGATTGGCTTAGAGCCAAAGGCCATAAAGTCTGGGGAGCAGGCCAAGCCGCCGAACGACTAGAGCTAGACCGCTGGTACGCCTACAGCAAGATGCATGACGCTGGCCTGCCCAGTGCTGATGCCGAGCATGTCGTCGGAGTCCCAACGCTAATCGAAAAGCTTCAAAAGCCCGGCTATAAGAAGCGTTGGATTAAATGCTCTGGCACGCGTGAGCTAGAAACTTTCTTCCATGAAGATTGGCTTGCTACGCAAGAAACCTACATCGCTCCCCTGCTATACGAGTACGGAACCGACCCTAAGCTGGAGTTTATGATAGTCACGCCTATCGACCCGGCGCAAGAGGTTGGGTCTGATAGCTTAGTAATCAACGGCATCCGACCAGCCATCCAACCCTACGGCTACGAGGATAAAGACACTAGCTATATCGGACGCTTTAATAGCAAGGTGTTGCCCGATTGTCTAGCCAAGATTAATAAGGTTATTGACAAAGAACTAACCAACGCCATTAGCTTTGTTTCAACCGAGGCAAGGGTGACGCCCGACAAAAAAGGCTACCCCATAGACCTTACTATTCGCGCGGCTCACCCACCTTTAGCCGCCATGCTCGAATGCATAGTTAATATATCTGACATAATCACACGTGGCTCCAAGGGCTATATCGAAAACATCCTTCCAAATGCTAACTATGCCGCGGTGCTATGCGGCTCTTCCGGTTGGGCCGAGGAACATCGCATGGAGATAAGGTTTCCTGAACGCTATCGCCGATACGTTAAGCTCGCAAAGGCTTGGAAGAACGGCGACATCTACTATACTATACCAAGTAAAAACTTCCCCGTACAAGTCGTTGGCCTAGGCGAAACACCCCGTGCGGCGGCTAATGATTGCATGAAACATGCTAAGGAGGTCAAGGGTAAAGAACTATCTTTCGATTGGTCTTCTTTCGACCGTATGATAGACGAAACAATACCGGAGGGTAAAAAACATGGAATCGAGTTCTAGATTTAGACGTTATAAACAAATAAGGCCGTTTCCCATAGAGACTAACGTCCCTATTCCTAAGCTCGGCACAACGCAATGGAGTAAGATGACCATAACCATTCGCAACATGGCCATCGGAGATTCGTTTGTTTATCCTAATAACAACACCGCCCCATATAAGGCCGCCAAGAAAGCGGGGATTAAGATTAGGACTAGCAAGGTCAACGGCGAAGGCTGGCGCGTTTGGAGGGTTGAATAATGGGAAAGCGTCAGAAGGCTTGGGCAAGAACCGTACGTGATTGGCTCTTTGAAAAAATGGGTAGAAAATGCGTCGAATGCGGTTCAGACGAAGAGCTTGAGTTTGACGTCATCGTGCCGGTTGGAGACCCAAAAGAACACCATAAAAAAGAATGGTCAAGCCGTATGTCTTTTTATAAACGAGAGTACCTGAAAGGAAACCTTCAAGTGCTTTGTTCACAGTGCAATTCAAGAAAAAACGATAAAGTAGAAGACCCTTTTTAAACAAAATGAAAATCCTCATCGATAAAGTAGACTTCGGCCCGCGTCAGCGTGTTGACCTAGGCGACATAGCTTCCCTAGCTGAGAGCCTTAAAGAGACTGGGCAGGCCGAAGCAATTACCGTTAGCTTACAAACAAATGGACGGTTCAAACTAGTAACAGGTCGCCGCCGAATCGCCGCCGCCACCAGCCTAGGCTGGACAGAAATCGAAGCTTGGGACATTGGCACTTTGACGCCGTTGCAAAAAGAAGAACTCGAACTCGCCGAGGATATTCATCGCAAGGAGCGCACCTGGTGGGAAAAAGCCCTTGCTCTCAAACGCCTTCACGCTATTAAATCCCTCGCGGGCACGCCTGATGATGCTTGGACAACCACCAAGCTAGCGGTGCTAACCGACCTAACCGTGGGCGAAATCTCCAAAGCCTTGCAGGTGGCGGATGCGATTAAAGAACGACCAGACGAAGCCAAAACCTACACCTCAATCTACGGCGCATACAAAGGCATGGTGCTTGAACCTAAAGAAAGAGAGGTTAATGCAGAGCTAGAGCGCAGACGCAAAGCTGCCTTGCCTAGTGAGGTTTTTGTTAGAAACCCCACCGAGGGAAGCATCGAAGGCGAAGACCTTATGCCGGGGATAGGAGACGGGCCGACCTTAATATCAATCCACGCCCACAAAGGCCGTCTAAGCGAAGGCTCTTTTACGGAGCAATATGAGCTAGTCTTAGCTTTTGACGCCTCGGACAAAGACATATCTGCCGCGCTCAAAGCCCTCAGTCCAACCGGCTACCTAGTCCTATGGCGCGACCCTAAGAGCTTTGACGATGACCGGTTGTTGTTGACTGACCTTGGCTACAACGTCCAACCTTGGCCCTTGATATGGAATCAGGTTGGCGGCTTCAAGCCTAGTGGCTGGCCGACAGCATTGAACTACCTCGCTGGCCTTTTGGTTTGCAAACACGTGGCGACAGAACGCCCTCAGCCCTTTACCTCTATTATGTCTTGCCTACCAACTAACGATGCCTTCTTGCCCGCGCCAGTTGTGCAGTGGTTGGTAACAAACCTCGCGTCGAGGGATAAGCCAGTTCTATGTGTCAGTGGCATCGACCCCTTGCATGTGCTGGATTGTGGAAACACCCCAGTGTGGTTTTATGATAGCGACGAATACTTCGCGGAGAAGCAAGCCGAAATAGTAGAATGGTATAGGGAAAAACTTGGAGAGGTGGAGCTAGTATGAAACCCCTATCTCTCTACCAACGGGCCGATTGTTACAACCGCTCCTTCCCCCACCTAAATCCCCTACACGTCGACCAGTTCGGCACACCACCTAGGCCCTTTATCACAGGCTTCTGGTTTGTCGGCGGCGGTAATGTCTCGGAATACTATGGCTCTTACCAAATAGAATACCTAAAACGTATGGGCACTCTCTTCGAGGACGCTACCAAGGTTGTGCACTTGTTCTCCGGCTCGTTGCCTAGCTCGGACAAATATACTCGCGTAGGCATTGACCATACTGGTAAGTACAAAAGCGACCTCGAAATCAACGTCGAAGAACTCTCAAGCCACTTGTCCTTCAAACCTGACCTCATATACTGCGACCCTCCCTACAGTGAAGACAAGGCAGAAATATACGGCACCTGCTTGTGCAATCGCCAAAAAGTGCTAAGCGAATGCCATAACGTCCTCCAGCCCGGCGGCTACATAGTCTGGATGGATGGCTGCTTGCCGTTATTCTCAAACAAACAACTCGCGCTTGTAGGCGTTATCAGCTACGTGCGCTCAACGGGCAATCGTTTTCGCTGCCTAAGCCTTTTCCAGAAAGTAGGAAAATGACCCGCTACCTTATCTTCGACGGCCGCCATAGCTCCGAGTTCCTAGTCGAATCGGACTACGTCATCGAAACCGGCACCTTACTCTCCGGCCTCAAGGGTCGCTACTGGCCCGATGTCCGTGCCCACTTAGAATCAAACCAATGGACAATCGAACCAGTGCCCGAAGACCCGCAGACTACTCGAATCGCATACGGAAACAAAGCTTATGAGTTCTTCTGGTCTCACGGCACCTTGCAACGCATCACCTTGCATGAGGGTGAAGAGAGCTTCGACATTCGATATAGTCAACTCCCCGATATGGTTAAACGCCTAATATGATAATCGAAATAAAAGTAACAGGCCAAGCCTCCGACCCACCCAACCTAGTCGAAGAAACCAAGGAACGCCTAGCTCAATACCTTGTTGACCGCGGCTATGCTCTTGATACCTTCCCTGAGGTAATCGACTACGAGGTTATATTCGCGTTCACCAAACAAGGCTCAAAACCATTGTTCACATGATATGCCCAAACTACTTCCCCATAGGCCAGGGCAACCGTATAGCGATTATAGGGGAGTCGCCGGGAAATGATGAAGTCCAACTACAACGGCCCTTCGTTGGCATGTCAGGCCGCTTCCTCGCGGCCTTGCTATCGCGTGCTGGCGCAAGCCTTGACGAATGCTATCTCGGTAACGTCTCTCAACACCAACCACCTGAAAACGACATCTCAAAATTCAAATGGGATGGCCCTGAAATACAAGAAGGACTATGCCAACTAAAAAACGACCTGCAAAAGTATCAGCCGAATATAGTTGTACTTGTGGGAAACACAGCCCTAAAAGCCGCAAGAAACCCTACGACTGTTCATCCCTTAAAGCCTGCACGGTTCCAAGACAAGGTAGGAAACTGGCGCGGGTCTTTATTCGTATCGACGGCGGACGGCTCCGCGATGAATGGTATGAAGTGTATCTCAACTCTTCATCCTGCATCGGTTTTAAGAAACTACGAAGACGCCCCACTATTGCAGTTAGACTTAAAGAAAGCCGTGGCAGACAGCTTCTCTTCAACGCTTGTAATTCCGCAGCGTTCTCTCATAACCTCACTGAGTTGCGAAGAATTGCTTGGCAGACTAAAGGCCATAAGGGATTCTAAAAGCCCAGTCGCCCTAGACATTGAAGGCGGCATCGGCACGATGTCTTGTATTAGTTTTGCTACCTCACCGAGCGAAGCCTTCATCGTGCCGCTAGTCCTCAAAAGCGGCAAACGCTACTGGCCTGCTTCCGAAGAGTGCCTGATATGGAAAGCGCTAGCCCAAACCCTCGAAGACCCTAACGTCCCTAAGATACTACAAAACTGCCTATATGATACCTTCGTCCTTCAGTTTAGCTATAACATTCGAGTCCGAGGTATTGTTCACGATACCATGCTGGCGCATTGGGAGTTGTACTGCGAACTTCCTAAAGCCCTTGGAGTTCAGACTTCAATATACACTAGAGAACCTTACTACAAGTCCGAGCGGAAGAGCAATAATGACCAAGAGTTTTATGAATACTGTTGCAAAGACTCCGCGGTCACGCTTGAGATTTCCCAAGTCTTGGACGGTCAGATAGAAGGCGCGAGCCGTGAACACTACAAACTAAACCTCCAACTACTAGAGCCGCTTCGCTACATGGAGCTTCGCGGCATCCGGTATGATATAGAGGGGGCAGCGAGTCGCCGTAAAGCATTACAACAAAAACTATATGAAGAGCAAGCAAGGCTTAATAGACTGGCAGGCTGCGGCCTTAGTTGGACCTCCTTTCACGAAGCCGAAGAAGCTGCTAAAGCGGCAATGCTTACTAAGAAAGGCGACAGACTTTATTCTCAAGAAGTCGAAAACTGGAACCGCTACAGAGAAGTTGTTAATCAACAAAATCCTTCTCTCTCGTCTATTGGAGAGGTCGAAACCCTATGCCAGAAAAGCCTAAACGTCAAAAGCCAAGACTTCAAAACCTACCTCTATGAAACACTCGCACTCCCGCCGCAGTATAAAGAAGACAAAGAAGGTAATAAGCGAATCACAACGGACTATGAAGCACTACTCAAACTCTCAAAAATCCTCGACAAAGACCCAAGGCAAAACATCATTCTTGCGGCTATCACCATCCAAAGTCTTAATACCCGCCAAACCATGCTATCCATTGGTACTGATGACGACGGCAGAATACGATGCGGCTACAATATCGTTGGTTCGGAGACTGGTCGTATCTCTTGCTATGAATCTCCCACAGGCTCAGGGTACAACTTACAAACAATTCCCAACTACACTTCCACAGTTGAAGCACCTGGTCAGGTTCTTGGTGACAGAGACTTGTTCCTTGCCGACCTCGACCACTGGTTCTTCCAATGCGACTTAGAGGGAGCGGACGGGTGGACAGTCGCCGCGTATTGCAAGATGCTTGGCGACCCGACGATGATGGACGATTACCTTGCTGGCCTTAAGCCTGCTAAGGTTCTTGCTGTCAAAATGGCAGGCTATCCTTGTGACTTCACTGACCGAGACTCCATACGCGAGGCAGCTAAGGCCGTTAAAAAGGACTCATGGGAATACTTCGCGTGTAAGCGTGTCCATCACGGCGCGGATTATCTTGAGGGTGAGATAACCATTAGCCGCAACATCTTAAAGGACTCGGAGGGCAAGCTTGTGCTGGCTCCAAGGGAATGCGCTTTGCTAAAACAATTCTTCATGCGCCGCTATTGGGGCGTTCCACGATGGCACAACTGGACAGCCGCGCAGCTATCGCCTCGCTTTATCAATGGTAAGAAAACCTGTGAACCAGTCCTCACCGCTGCTTCTGGCCAACGGCGAGTGTTCTTCGGAAGGCCAGATAAAATACTAACTCAAGCAGTAGCCTATGAACCCCAAGCCAATACCAGTTATGTCACAAACCTCGCCATGCGGAATCTGTGGTGCGACCATAATAATAGGGTTCACATCGCCGGCCCATGTATGGAAATGCCCGAAGTGCTCGACGCCATTCAGGAACCGAAGGACTCCCAAGGTATTCAGAGACCACGTCTATCCGGGGACTTGTATAGGAATATTCAAGATGATGCCGTGTCAAAATTGCGGTTGGGCACCAAGCTACGAATCGAACCCCTCCATCAAATCCACGACGCCCTTGCAGGGCAATTCAAGAAGTCCGATACCGCTTGGGCGATTGCTCGCATTAAATCCTACTTTGCTAACCCAATAACTATCGCGGGCCAGACAATAACCATCCCTTTTGATGGTGCATACGGCCCGTCATGGGGCAACCTGAGCGAAGGAAAAATATGACAAACTATATAGCAATAGGCGTTGACTCTGGCTTTGACAAAGACGGCTGCCCGACAGTTTCTGGCAGCAAGCACATAATAGGAGAAGGGAAGCCCACGGAAGAACAGTGGAAAGTCTTTACCGAGGAAGTCCTTAAAAGAATCGAAGAACTAAAGCTCAAGTACAAATGAGCTACCTTTCGGACTATATTCTGTATAATAGCGGAACAGAATGCCCCGATGAATACCTGCGTTGGGCTGCTCTCTCCCTACTAGGCGCAATAGCCGGCGGCAAAGTCTGGGTCGAGCACGGTGACCGCTTCCGCTTTCACCCGAACCTTTTTGTCTGCCTAGTCGGTGACCCAGCGAGTGGGAAGAACACCGCTATGTCTTGTAACAAAGACGTAATGGTTGAGCACTTTCCTCACTTGCATGTCTCAGCCTCGATACAGAGTCGTGAAGACATAGCCGACATTATGGCCTCGGATGGATGTTGTAAGACGTGGAAGGACGTTAAGGGCGAATACGGGTTGGCCGGGGCAATCTACGAATACCGTCCCTTTTATATCCTCAACAACGAGCTAGCAAGCTTTCTCTCAGTCGACAAGGGCAAGACTGTCGAGTTCTTAGTCGACGTGTTCGATAGCAAATACTTTGGCACGGGCTTCAAGGGTCAGCGGCGAGAGAATCCTAATGCTAAACAATGGTTCGCTAACCCGCACCTATCGCTAATAGCTGGCGCAGTCCCGACTTGGTTCATGCACAATCTCAAGCTAGACCTATTTAGCGGCGGTCTAGGCTCGCGGCTAATCATTGTTAATAGTAAATCAACCAAGGTTATCGACGACCCTCGCCGGCCACCCGGCGCTAAGGAAGCCCTTGCTCGCGTTATCTCCCATCTAAAACAAGTCGAGTCGGAGGACTTCTATGGCCGAGTTCGCCGCACGCCCGATGCTATGAACTGGTTCAAGGACTGGTATCATAAACATAAACAGAACCGGCCCGAAGACCCTATCCTTGGACAGTTCCACGGGCGTAAGCACGTCCAGCTTTTGAAGGTCGCCCTAGGCTTGCATATGTCCGAGCCGGGCTTTCAAGCTGATATGAAGACGGAGAAACTAGAGGGAGCCTTAGCCTTAGTGGATGGACTTGAGAAGGACGTCTTACGCTTAACCAGCGGCGTAGGGAAGAATGAACTAGCAGGCTGCGCGGCTCTAATAATGGCCACCTTGACACAGAGCCTAGGCCAGCGTATAACTCGGCCCAAGCTAGAAGCTTTACACTATAGGGATTTTCCTAACGGAGTCAGGGGATTGGAAGAAGTCCTAGTTCACTTGCAGACTATCGGCCAGATTGTGATAACTAATTCTGACCCATCCTCAACTAACAATCGAACCCACATAATCTGGACTATGGCCGGGATTGAGATGGAGAAGAAACGTAGAAATGGGGAAATAAAATGAACATTAAAATAACACCACGATTCACCAACGAAAAAGACGACGAACAATGGAAGCAATGGAATAACCTACTAGAAGAACTAGAAAAGCTTTACTACTGGAAAAAGCCTATGCACTTCAAAGACCATTCAGTAATAATCGAAAAGATGTCTCCAGAGGACCAAGCTATTGTTGTGCGCCTAAGACAAGACGGCGAGCTTGGTTCTTGACCATGTTCAGCCTAGCTGTCAGTATCAAATTCTTAGCACTAGGCAACTTGCTCTGAAACCCTTGGTCGGCCATAAGCTTCCTAATTTCACGCTCGTAGCCTTCCGCTACCGCTTTCCCATAGCGAGCCTCTTCTGCTTCCGTGAACGGCACTCTAACCTTATTCACACTCTCACTATCCCCATAGCCGGGAAGCTCTAGCCTGTTAGCCTTAAGCCAGTCCTTTATGTCGGACGGCAACGCCTGCTCTAAGGCTTGCTTGCGCTCTAGCTCTTTGTCTATCGCGGCCTTAGCGCCAGCGGCTTTGTCGGCATCGCTTACCTCTTGCTTAGGCAAGGCTTTTTGGACCTTGGCGCGTTCAGCTTTGCTCAACTGCTCTAACGGCTTTCCATAAAGCTCCTGCGCTTTAGCCGTCTCTTTATCCTCCTTAGTGGGAAAGGCACCACGCTTCAAGCCCACGGCTCCTGCTAGGCTAGCCAGCGCCTCTTTCCCGCCAGCTTTCATTTGCTGGCCAAAGCTAGTGTCTCCTGCCTTTCCGCCACCTTCAATAACCTTAGCCATCGTCGGGTTCATGCCCTGCAAAGCCTGCTGGACGTTAGCGCCAAACTGATTAGGACTCTTGCCCGCAAGGGCGGGGAAGCCGACCTGCCCAATGGCACTAACCGCCGGGCCGACCCAAGGATGCAGCACGCCAGCAACGATGTCATTCCCCGCCCGGTTAGCAATCTGCTTGGCTGACTGCCCTGTCTCTAAACCATGCTCCAAGGCACTAATGCCGGTGATGCGTTCGCCGCGCCGTAGCAATGACGTCTGCTCCATGTCCCAATAGATAGGGCGTCCGTCTTTGTCGTTCTTACCAGTATCGATTGCCCCAGCGGGAACCCCTTTGCGGCCAAAGTTAGTCCCCGTGATAGCCTGATTCGCCACAACTCCTAACACAAACGGCACAACCCTAAAAGCCAAAGCGTCATTCAACCGAAGCTTAAACCAAGCTGACGGGTTCGCGGCCTTGACACCAGGGTTAAGCATAAGCCTTTGCATGGCGAGCCGGTTGAACGTGCGGCCTGCTACGTTGAACGGCGCGATGCTATACTCTCTCGCCGCCTGTTGTCGCTTAGTCATCAACCTCTCATTATACTGACCCATCTTGTTAACAAACTCCCTGCGGCCTTCTTCACTTGCCTTTGTTATGCCACGCTTAACCAAGTCATTATACATCTGGTTAAGAGCTAAGCGACCAGCCTTGTCAGTGAAGTTAATAAGCTTAGCCGTAACAGCATTAATGTTCTTCAAAAGACCGTGACTAGCCACGCTTTTTGACCTACCAGCCCCGATAGCTGCTAGTTGGGCAAGAGCCTTTTGCACCTCAGGCCCGTCATGTATAACCCGCATAGCGTTATAGGTAATGCGTCCAATAGCATCCAGTTCCCTAATGCCAAGCTGCCTACCGATAATGTCCCTTATGAAGCCTCCGCGTCCTTGCGACCCCGCTATAGACGAAAGCATGTTGGCCATGTGATAAACCACGTCAGTCGGCCCCACGACTTGCACATCAGTAGCAAGGTCTAACAAGTGCTGCAAGCCTGCATGTTCTATCGGACTGTCGGTTTGAAGGGCTTGCCTTAACTCGGGCGCTAGGTCAGCCCTAACCTTAAGCTCTTGCCATGTCTTGCCTAGTTTGATAGGCACGCTGGCGGTTGGTTTGCCGCCAATCAAAGGCGGTTTGCCGGGCCTTTCTACCACCCCCATACCGCTCTTGACATACTCGTCATAAAGTTGTTTCTTAGCATACTCTTCGTAATTATTACGAATCATGCGCTCTGCTAGCGTGCGGTAGTCAAGCACGTAATTCTTGCCCGTGCCCTTGCGCTCGCGGCTAAAGACCGAGCCGCGTTGAATAGGATTAGTCAGGTTACCCTTGCGACCACTATTAACCACGTCAGCCATATTAACCGGCTCTTGGCTGTCGGGGTCAGTCAGTATATTCTTAAGGTTAACAAACGCCCCAGTCTCTTCTCCGCTCGCGGCTAGCTTTCCACCCAACGCCACATGCATCTGCTCTGCCTTACCTTGCACAATCTCCTTATGCCTAGCTATGGCGGCTTGAATTTCGGGGTCTTTGAGTGCTGCCTGAAACTGAGTCTCAGATTGAAAGGGCGAATGTTCTTTACCCACAATCGTCTCAACCTTATCGGGTGCCTCACTAGTCTTCTTAATCTGGCGGAGCAAGTCCTCGACTATTGTAGCTCCAAGCCTCTCATTAAACCCTTCATCTTTCCAATGAGAACCGAGGACGTCGGTCGCCTTAGACTTCGCTATCTTTGGAGCGGCTATTCTAGCACTAGCGTAGCGCACTAGCTTATTGCCTAGTTCGCGGCCCGCTGCCATAGTGCGAGGCGCTGAAAACCCTGCCCATTTGTTGAGCTTTTTCTCTACCTGTTTGCCTAGCGGAATGCGGCCGCTGACCTTTTCTAAGACGTCCTTACTAGCTTCCTCCTTAAACTTTGGCGGCGCAAGTCTCGGTCTCTCAGGCCCGGTGAAGTCGCTAGTGTTCTCTGACAGGCCAGCAATAGCATCAAAGGCAGTAGATAACGCAGACTGATTCCCACTAATCCCTAACAAAGCCTTAAAGCTATTCCATGTGCGCTGTAACAACGACGGCCCCTTGGGGTCTTTGATATTGTCCAAAAACTCCCTGAACTCTTCGCTAGAAAACACTTGGGCAATGAACTCATCCGGACTAGTCAAGGCATACATAACCTGCCCCCAGTCGCTGCTACGCCAGCCATACCTACTAGTAACAGCGTCCATCTGCTCAGGCGACAAGTGCGGCCTACCTGCTTGACGCTTGGCCATTTCGGGGCCAAAGGTTTCTTCGAGATGCGCCCTGACAGTGTCGGGCAAAGCCTTCTTAGCCATGTCGAAGAGACGGTCGAGCTCAACCTTGGCGGCTGATTGCTCTGCACTAAGGGGATGATTATAGGCCCATACGGTTGCAGCGTGGGCACCCTCATGCAAAGCTTTCCATACCGGACTATTACCATCGCCCATTGCCATGTGCACGGTATGGGTGTTAGGCTCATACGCCGCGCCACCTGAGGGATGCTCGCCTAGGTCTACGGGCGACGACATTAGTGTGGGAAACTTATCGACCAACCACCCAGCTAGCAGGGCTTCCTTACGGCCATGTGTTTCAGGATTCTCTGCTATCTGAGTGAGAAGGTCGGCAGTGTGCATACCGGGTTCAACCCTTAGCACATCTTGCTCTTTTTCTTTTTCTTGGGTTTCAGATGGAATCACCTCCTTAGGTTTTTGGGGGGCTGGTAGCTTGCCCTTGTTAGCTCGTAGGAAAGCTTCACGACTGTTGTTCTCGCGGCTCTTGGTTCGGTCGGCTTCTGATAGCTGAGACTCTCCACCGCCTAGCTTAGGCAAGTCTTCGCTATGAAGCTTACCTGGTTCGACGGTTGTAGGCAAACCAGTTACTTGAGCAGCCTGCTCTCTTGTTAAAAACCTTCCTTGCTTATCGACAAAGCCTTCTTGCGCACCACTCGTATCGGCTTGTCCTTGTTGCTTGGCATTAGCATAAGCTTCCACATGGTCTTGGCCAGTAAAAGTTTGCCCTTCAACCTGAATAGCAGGAATGACGGTAGGTTGTTCTAACGGAAAATTGGGTGGTGCTTTCAAAACCTCCGCTGGCTTACGACCCATTTGTTTAAGCCTAGTATCCAACATGTTTTTAAATAACATATCATACTTAGCTTCCGGCTTTACGTCCGAAACACTAGCCGCCAACCTTTCTATCTGTCCAATCGGCACATTAGGGTCTTTAAGCCACTGGCGAAAGTTCCAAAGCTTTTGAACCTGCGTAAGGGACAACTCCCCTCCCGGCCCGTATTCGTTAGCAGGACTAGCCCAACGTTGGTTCTCTTTCTTCTCCCACGCCTCGCGAAAGACTAACTCGGGAGCGGTTGTGCTTACCTTAGACTTGGGAAAGGTTTGGCCAGTAGTTTCTTCAACCTTAGCTTTGCTAATTTCAGGACGCTCTAATGCAGCGGCAATGGTATTGACTGGTCGAGTAGCCGACGACTGGTCGGCTTGCCTAGACTGAGCTTGGGCAGACCTTTGAAACTCCCTTTGTTCTGACGGAGATAGTTGGTTAATGTCAACTGTATTGCCCTCAGGAGTTACTTGATACTGAGTCGAAGACTTAAGTTGTCGGCTTCGAGGTATAGGCTCCGCTTGAGAGAGTAGTTCTTTAGCGGCGTTTTCGGCATGTAGCTTTTGCCAATCCTCGTCTGTTAACTGTTCTTTATATGTCGGTCTTCCTACCAAAAACCCAGGTAGGATTGTCTTACGAGACTGACGTTGATTTATATCCCCACTGTAACTACTTCCAGCAGCCTGTGCCAAAGACATTTCCTCGTCGATTTGGGAACGAAGATTAGATATGACATCTGGACTAGCACCCGAGTCAGTAGCCTGTTTCAACTTAGTAGCGGCTGCTGAAATACGACTAGCTATAATCTGGCCTCTAAGACGAGCACTAGGGTCGGGGGCAAAGTCTACGTTGGGGTAAAAGTCATGGATACCAATGGCTGCCAAAGTTCCACCAAGTCCAATATCAACTGCCTGCCTCTTAGCGGTGTCGTTATCTCCTTGCACCACTGCTTGAGCTAGAGGCACACTTTGTCCCGCCGCTTGACCGCCCATTAGACCAGTTAACACCTTGCCAAGTAACGCCTTCTGTCCTAACGCTTCCGCTCCCATAAGCGGCACCGTGCCAAGAGCGTCAGGAGCCGTGAATCCACTAACCTGACTAGCCACTTCTTCGGCGGCTGGTTGCCAGCCCGGTGCAACGCTTTCGGGATTAACACGAAGATTGAGAAGGGGAGGCAAGCCTTGGGTTACGTCTACTTGAGGTAGGTTACCGCCAAGAAGGTTGTTAATAGCCGCGCCAATGTCGTAGCCCGCTGTGATAGGATGAGCTAACGTGCCGACGCTTGTCTGTACCGGCCCGCTAGCTAGCACCTTATCAAGCCATGATAGTTGTGTCGGCGGCGCAGACTTGGCATTAACGTCAGCCGTAATCGCGGCTATTCTGCTGGCTCTATCGGTGGAGTTTCTAGGCGAAACTCCACTAGGAGAAGCTATAGGCTGGTCAGGACCGACAAAGCCAAGCGGCTTATCAGGGCCTACGAAGCCTTGTGATATTGGTTGGTCAGGGCCAACAAAAGGCATATTATTGTCCTTTGCGTTTTGTTTGACCAGAAGAGTCTATGTAAATAGAACCGGGCGGCAAGGCGTCATAGGTAGCTTGGTCGTTTACTTGAACAGGCTGCTGACCACGCATAGGCCGCTGAGGCATTTGACCAGGTTGTGCCGGGGCACCTGGACTACTAAATGCCTGTGACTGACCTTGCGGCAGTCCATTAGTCAAAGCCTGTATCAAGGCTTGCACGGCAGGATTGGTATCCATTCCCAACGTCTGCGCCTTAGTAATAGCATCAATCCCCTGTGCTTCTTGGCCCATAGTCGGGCCTTGAACACGGGGCTGATAGCTATACGGTTGGCCCTGAATAGTATTACCTCCGGGCTGAACTAACGTACCGCCGCGAGGAATGACTTGTCCCTTTGCGGCCTGAGTATTAGCCCCCATTATACGTGCTAAAACGTTTCCTATCATCGCAGCTTGTTGCGGGTCAAGATTACCGACTCCTTGCGGCAAGCCTTGCACTTGGCCCACTGGAGCAGCCTGCTGCTGGTATAGGCGCTGTCTAGCACCAAGCTCGCCTATCTGTGCTTGGTTAAGAGCGTTGGACTGTTGTAACTCTGCGGCCTTCTGCGCCGCTTGCAAACGCATCTGCGGCTGATTCATTAGTATATTCCCAAGAGCTTGTCCAAACCCCTGACCATAGTTCGCGGCATCCGCCCAAGGACTAGAATTAACGAGTGGCATAGTTTTTATCCAAAGAGTGATATTCCACCGGGGCTAAAGCCCGGCGCGTTTGCGGGGTAGTTGTTAAAACTTTTGGGCTGTGAGGCTCCGTAAAGGCCGCCGAGATAGCCGCCCGTCTGCAATAACGACCCAAGACCCATTGTACCTTGAGCATTATTATTAGCACTAGCTAACTGCATAGGCAGGACTCCGGCAGCCGTTTGGGCTTGACCACTTAACAGGTTAAGGTTCTGGTTCGCTAGCAAGTTCTTAATACCTTGTTGTAAGCCATATTCACTATACCCTTGGTTCGCGGCATTAGCTTGGTTGCTAATAACGTTCTGAGCCTTGTCCGACACCGTTCCTTGCGGCACTGGGCTAGAGCTTAACGACAACGGCGTGGCCTGCGCTGCCTGAGTCGCTGCTAGGGCTTGTGCCTGCCCACTACCAATTTGTTGCTGTGCCGCTGCCGGAGTCGACTGATTCATCGACTGCTGCCAGACATTCGAGGCTTGAGTTTGATAGTTCTGCGTCTGTTGGAGAGCATTCTCCGCTGCGTTGTTAGCTTGGCGACTAGCATTATTACTGCCTATAACAGAGGCCGCCGTCCCGCCAAGGCTAGCCAACAGACTAGCCCCGGTTATTAATGTTACTGGGTCGCACATATTAGTATATAACAGACTGAGACGAACCAGCCGAAGGCCCATAGGCGGATTGGCCGTAGTAATACGGATACTGCGCGGCTATACTTGATTGCTGCTGAGTGCCGTAGATGTTAGTCCAGTCTTGGAACAAGTTGCCTATGGCCGGTGCGGGAGAAGGTGTTGCGAAGTTCGCCGCCGCATTCAGGGCTTGCTGGCTGGCTATGGTGGGGTTATAGCTTGCACTTAACTGGCCAAGAATTTGATTCTGACTATTAGCGACTTGTTGCTCCAACCCTTGCGTGGCAGCGTAGGCTTGGTTGCCGATGTTTTGTTGTTGCTGGTTAGTATACTGGTTAAGCTGGTTTCCAAGATAGTTACCGGCGCTAGAGTTAGTAAGCCCTTGGTTACCTAGTCGGTAGGTAAGATTCTGTAAGGTGTTCTGATACTGGTTCTGCAACTGTGGCTCCGCCGCATTAATATAGGCTTGGGTGCGGCCTTGGTAGAACTGGGGAGTGAAGCCTGAAAACGCCTGATTGACGGCCTGTGTGCCCTGCGCTACGCCAGCTTGTTGTTGCGCGGCAAGGTTACTCGCGTCATTCGCAGCACTGTTGTTTCCTCCTAAGCACATCTTACTTGGTCGCTTTTGTTGAGGGTTGTTTGAAAAACAAGGTGAAATCGCCGCCGGGTTGATAGCCGAACCTGGTCATTAGACTATAATAAGGCGAGGTCTTGGAGCAAGGCATTAGCCATGTGGTGAATTTTTGGCTCATTAAGCTCTCGGTCACGGCTAGTAGATTAATACTATCTCTAGCATTAACCAGCTCGGTATGTTGCCACGCCAGCACTACTGGTATAATGCCCATCGACACGGCACCGACTATCTGCCCAGCCTTAACCACCTTATGAGTAGGTAACGGACACGAATGCCCGTTGTCTCTAGCTAACCTATTAATATCCTCCGCGTCGATATTATCCTCAATCAAACGCATCATTGCTAGCTTATCAAACATGTCGCTCATTTTTCATCTCCTTCGGTGAAGTGCACGGCAGCAGCACTAAACAATGGCGCGCTTGTCATAGTGCTTGCCCCAGTGCAGGTAGCCTTAACCTTGAAGTGGGTTCCTATTCCTTGAACTGGTATCGCGCCTTGGTCATAGCTTGAGACTGTTTGGGCTTGGTCAGTGGCTAAGGCTGTTAACTCATCCCGATAGTCGTATCCAAAATAAATCTGCCACGGGCCAGTAATGGCGTAGTCTATTTCAGAGAAGGTCTTTTTGGTTGCGGGCTTTTTAGCATCCAACCAAGGAGACTCGAACTCCGCCTGAACGCTCGCGTCCCATGTGGCGTTATTGGTGCCGCCATAGACTATGGCGTAGTTATTGCCGCCAGCACTAACATATCCATAGACTTGTCCTTGGTAGACTAAAAACTTTTGCGGCACAAAGGCAGTTACTACGTTACTCAAAAGCATTTGAGGCGTATATTTAGACCATGCCTGAATCTTAGATTGTGGATAGTAACTATAAACGTATATGTCGTTATTCAAGTAAAGCCAATAACGGCCCGACGCTGGCTCAACTATGGCACAGGCATTAGTTGCTGTCGTAGGACTAATGGCTCTAAGGTCAGCTAGCACAAGGCTATCAACAGGACTGCCTATGTCATTAACACTAGCATTCAATGTGATGTCGTGAATGCGTAGAGAGCGTATGCCTGTGTCGCTGAGGAATAAAACATCTAACTGACCTAGACCTTGTATCGAAAGCGGAGCGAGAGTGCCGATGTTGAGCAAAACTTGTTGGATAGCCTGTTGGGTCGGGTCGTCATTAACTGTCCATATTTGAATAAAGCGCCGCGCTAATAGTGCTAACCTACCTTGGTATAGACAAAGCCCAGTCATATTATCCGGCATAGGAACCTGCGTAGCCATTGAAACCTGTCCCGCTCCAATATCTTGTTGAGCAAATCCGGTCGCGCTATCAACCGCGGAAAATATCCATTCCTGCCCAGCGACGAACTGTATCTTATCTCCCACCGGCTGAGGGTCAATGGGCACAAGACCTGTTACCTCGTTTGCTCCAAGCTCGATTGTCTGGGAAGCCGTGATGATATCAAACACGTATTGGTCATACTGAACCCAGTTTCCATCAAGAGTCACTTGATACGTCGGCCCTTGGCCAGTCACGCCCGCAACGCCACCAGCCATACTGGTCGCCGTTATCGCATAAGGGAGGGTAGCCATGTTAGTTTGTAGAAACAGTGCAATACGCAAACACCTGCTGCTTAGGAGTGGTGCTATCGGTTATTACACATTGGTATTGTCCTTGACTAAAGGCACCTCCGAGAGGACGAGAGAATGACGTAGCCGACGCATTAGGACTATTAATAGTAAACGCAGGTGGCCCTGACCACGCATAGGTATAAGGAGCCGTGCCGCCGGAAACGGTTAAGGAAACTACGGGAGAGGTTCCGCCTGTAGGACCAGTCGTAACTGCGCTAGACTGAGGCGTGACGTTAAGGGCACCTGTTACTACCGTGCCGCCGCCTGTGCCGGCACCAATGGTGCCGGGGCCAGCGTTTATAACTACCGTTAAAGCTAATACAGGGTCATTGCTATTGCGGACTAGCTTTGAGATGCAGACTGTCGGGTCGGTTCCGCCTACAGCAAAAGCTGTGTAACCAGACGTTCCACTAAAGGCTTGGATAGCCGCGACAAGTTGGGCCGCATAAGTTACATCTGTGCCGCCTCCGCCTTCCGTTACCGTGCTATTGATGATAGACGTCGCTCCTACTGTTATGCCGCCAGCTATAATGCTTGTAGTTGACCCCGTGCCTGTTATAGCAAATGAAGCGTTATCGACCATCATGTTTCCTGCGGAGGTTATTTGCAATACAAAGCCATTATCAGCCGCGCCTTGACTGCTATTATCAATAATTGAAACTAGGTTGCCGTTAGCTGCCGCTGTGTAGTCAGGATTTGAAATAGCAAGACTTATTAGGTTTGCAAGGTTCGCCGCTGCTATTTGGTTATCGTTAGTAAGGTTGCCGGTTGTAACCGGGAAAATAAACGGATTCGAGCCAGTAGTATTAAGCACTTCAACGCCATTAATCTTTATGCTCGTTATCTGAGCGCCACCAGTAAAACTCCCGCCGGTGACTTGGAAGCTTGCTTGGGCTGCAACAGGTGCTACACCTGGCACGGAGCTATAAATAAGACTTGCTACTAAAGTGCCGGCTGCGCTAGTCACGGAATCCGTAACACTATACGCCAACCCTGGGTCTGACCACATTTGAAAGGTAAACTGATTTCCGCTTGGGTTGGTGACGGCACTTGTATGGAATCCTTGTAGAGCAGCAATCAAACCTTGTAAGTACGTGATGTTAAACCTATTAGCTGGATGCTGAGTTGCTGTGCCAGCTAAAAAGAGGCCATTTACAAACTCAGGCACAACCAGAATGCCGCCGCCCGAACTGTTATAGTAAGGAAAAACAGAGCCATCGGAGAATTGCACAACTACCCAGTCTCTTCCGTTAAAGCATGTGCTATATAGCACGGCAGTAATTGGCTCTATAGTAGAAAGTCCTACAAGGGTAGCTGGATGGTGAACGAAGATTGGATTTATATTGGGTGAACTAGCGCCAAGAGTTACTCCGGGAATTGAGAAATATGTGTTAATACCTGTGCTTGTTTCTTGAAGACCGAAAAAACAATTACCGGCATGAGTGCTTGGGTTAGTGTCTACTAACTCTAAGATAGGAACAAACGCCTTCCTGACCTCAAGTTCGCCGCCTTGGTTCACTGCCACATCGGTTGCTTGCTCTAACGTCCCAGCGACGGAGGTTAACTCGCTCTTCCTAGTGTCAAGGCCGAAACGGAAGTTTGATAGTTGAATGTAGCTCATAGTACTAGGAGACTGTAAAAGCGTTGACTATTAGTTTGAATGTCTACAAAGCACCCACTTCCGCCATTCGTGCTGCCAGGCATCGGCGGAAAGCTGTTGGTGCACTTCTCGACGTAGCCGTGAGAAGCCGTAATCGGCTGCACGATGCCGGGCCACTTCACCTCCAGCGAAATCACCGGCGGCGCGGCTATTGGTGGAGCGGTCGTAACACACCCCACCAATAGCAAGGCGGTGCTAGAAATTAAAGCCATTAGCTTCACAACATCTTTGCCAAAGGACTTCTCTTTAATAGGTCAGGACAAACCTCCCAACCTTCGGTTTTGTTGAACAAAGTCACGCCACCAGCTAAAAAGCTCTGAAAGACTAGTTCGGAACAAAACCACTTATTGTCCGGCTGGCTTTGATAGTTCTGTCGAGTTACGAATCGCAAGTCCCCAATAAGGTCATAAGGCTTGCCGACTTGTTTTCTAGCAAACTCCGTTATCAAGGCATCTTGATATGGAGTAGTTTTAACCTCAAACTCATTATACTTGCACTTTTCGGGGTATGATTCTAAAAAAGCTTGTTCGCGCACCTTTGGCCAAACGGCCTCTATAATGCGGTCGTCTGGAGTTAGTAACGATGCGTGACTATAGGCGCCTCTAGTGAACCATTTAATGGCATCATCCAAAGTAGTCGTGCCCTTTTTAAGGACGAAGCGCATTAGAAACCTCTTGACCAGCCGAAGAAGCCATGATAGCGTTTGCCGCTATAAAGACCTGCATTATCCCATTGGCCATAACAAGCGCCTAGGTTAAATTGACCACCGAGGACGTGTCCAAATTGGACATAAGCACCAGTATCGGTTATGGTAGCTGCACCACTAGTGGAAGCTACGCTTGTTCCACTAAGAGGCTTGCCAAAGCCGCCAAGAGTAAAAGGAGTAACGTATACTTGAGAGATAGTATAAAGAATCCCATTGGTGGTATGAGTGAAGTTATTGATAAATGTCAACGGCTGAGTCGGTACTTGTAAGGTCGCATTAACTGAAAGCATATTAAAGCGGCCAAGTTCGTCGCCGCCTAGGCCAAGACCGACATAGTTATTGACATTGTAAATAGCTAAGAAGCCGCCGCCATTATGCTTCGGCGCTGTTGGCGCATAGGTATAGTAAGGCTCAAAGCTATAGTTAGTGGCGCTAAGGAAACCTGAGTTTTGAATACCTTGCCAAATAGCGTTAAGACCTGTTGACTGGGCCTTACCTACCAAGGCCACTCCGACGATTGCCAGCGTAATGATTAGTTTTTTCATTTGTTTTCTTGCGTTGTTGAGCCTTCCGTGGCGGAAGGAGTTTTGACCGTAGATTGCACAACCGATGTTTTAGTCGTGATAGTAGTGTCGAATTTAATATCATCTTCGGGATGGGATTTGAGGTAGGCTAGCCCTGACGTGCCTATGTTAAAGGCAAACAATACTAGCAACTGCTGCCACTTTAACCCTACGCCAAGACCAACTAGGGCTTGAAATATGCCTGTCAGCATTGCGATGCCAAGGCCCGCCTTCCATTGTTTCCATTTCATTTGTTTGTTAGTTGTTCTAGCTGTTGCTTGATAATAAAGTCACGCCAGTCTTTTAGTTCTTTGACTTCGTTTTCTAGGCGCAAGTTATCTTTCTCTGCGGCTTGAAAGGCGAGTTCTACTTGGTGTTGGTTTGACGTATGCTCTTCTTTTATGGCCGCTGAAAGTTGGTCTATGTCCCGCATGATGAAGAAGCCGATGGCGGTTACTATGGCTACGGCAACGGCTGTCCAATCGGTTTTACGATTATCAGTCATGCTTTTGTTTTATATTGTCGTTGACAGTCGTGGCTAAGACTGCAAGGGCTTGAGATAGACTGGCGCGGGCTTCTGTTTCTTTTATGTTCTCATCTTGCAGCTTATGAATATCGGCGGCTTGGTTGTCAAGCACTTTGTCATGGCCGTCAAGCCTAGCATGGTCGGTGCCCCATACTATTCCTATCATAACGAAGGAAGAGAAAATGGAGACTATATTTCCGACGGAGATTTCTTTTTTGAGTTGCATAGGTTATTGGTTTGCGTTCCACACAAGCCACCGAATCTCAACTTCGCCAGTGGCAGCCGCGTTCAGAAAGAACGTGCAGCTTCCAGCGGCAGGGACGGCAGATACCGAGAATGCGGTTGTGTCGTGGGTGGCCAACACTGGAAGCACAATCGAGTTCGTTGTGATGTAGCTGTCCGTCAATACGACGCTTGAGCCAGCCGCGGCGATGCGGATGCTCCCCGAAGGAAAGTTGACGGTTTTGGCTCCTGTCTGTCCGGCTATTTGCCTTACAAACGGACTCTGAAACTGATAACCAGCAATAACTTTCCAAGCCTGAGTGTTTGTCGTATATACTTGGTTGTTTGTGCTGACCGCAGCATTGAGCAATGTTCCTAAATCCCAAGTATTATCATGCGTAAAAAAACTTCCCTGAGGGCCGCATGGAAATATGCCGCCGTCCGCAAAAGTATCTCCTGCTACGCCGAAACAAAACATGACGGTATTGTTATCCATACCGGTTACACCGAAGCTGCCACCAGTCATATTAAATCCCTGAGCAACACCACCATCATAAAACCCCGTTGCACCGGTTACGGCTGAATCAGAGCCAGTAACAAATCGTTTTCCATCTATTTGAGCAGCGGATAGATTGACTAATGAAGTATCTGCGGAATCAAAGGCTACATTATTGGCTAATGTCCCATTAGATTTAATTAATACTCCATTCGTGGTTTTCAATGTAACTCCATTATCTAGTCTGAACGTGCCAACATAAACATCAAATGTTGCATTGAATAAGTCCCAGTCCACAAACAAAGGAGCATCTGCTGGTATATCAGCTAAGTTAGTTCCGTTCTGCTTCACCGTTGTCCCGTAAAGACGATTATTTGTGCCACCGTTTCCTGAACTATTGGTAGAACCTAGGTAGCCTAGTCCAAAATGCATTCCGTATTTGGGGTCAACCATCTGCCAAGATACGGGAATGTTACCATGAGAACCGCCTTGAGCGAAAACGCGCCCCACACTCTCTGAAACATCCAAGTAAGTTAGCGGTAAATCTCCATAAGGAGCGTAATATGGAACGCCAGCGGTTTGAGGGATGTCCCATATTTCATAGCCCCAGAAATTCGTTCCCCATATTCCGGTGTCAATCGCGTTAAATGCTCGTCCAATTATATCATATACAAATCCCGGCCCTGAATTATTTGTGCTTCCAGTAAGCTCGATGATGTTATTTCCCCCAGCCGTATTAGTCTTTTGAAAAATGAATTGCTCGTTGTATCCGAAGAATGCAGATGCGTTGAATGCTACCGTTCCGTTTACTGTGTTGCTTCCATTAAGAGTCGCATTTGTGAGAGTGGTATTAGTTCCAAAACCATTAAGCATTAAAATTCCGTTAGTTCCACCAGCAGTAGAACCGGCTATTGTATTTGTCTGACTCAATGGCAGGATTACTGAAACCTGAAAACTAGAAGGAATTATAGAACAAGATGAAGTTCCTGTGCTGGAGTCCGAGAAACTCCATGTGCCATTTGGAATAATGCAGAATGATGGCAGATTAATAGCTAAATGCCCAGTTGCAGAATTTCCACCCCATGTGGCACCGCTAAGACTAGGAACTGTTGTCGATAAAACCGGCTGACCTGTTCCACTGGAGTTTAGATTAACAGTTCCACCAAAAACTGTTATTGGAACATTGTATAAGTTAGTGTATGTGTTTCCTAGTGCTTGATTAGTAGCGAAGATTATATTCGTATACGAAGTAGTTACAAGATTGCTAGTAGTGGTACTACCGCCTCCGCCACCGCTATTTGTCCCGCCGCCGTTCCAGTAAGGGCCGGGGCTATTGGGCTGAGCAAGGGCGGTTAGAGACCTTAACAAGACCAAAAGGGCAAGAAGCTTTTTCATCAGTAGTATTGGGCTTTGATAGTGACTGTTTGAGGCGCGGCAGTTGTATATACACCGGGAGTAGTGGAAAGCTGTAAGAAGCATCCGCTCTTAACCGTGCCAGCTTCTTGGATATTAGCAGTGGCGTCGGTAGGTATATACTGCGTCGGGATTATACTGGAATTCCACCCGAAGTTTAGGCTCAGTTGTCCATTAACGGTGCCGACCTTAGGGGGTATCGGGAAGGAGCCTATTGCTTGGGTGCCGACAGCGGGGCTAGTGTCGGTGGCATAGAGCAGGAGCCAAAGCTTTTGGGTGGCGGCGGTGATAGCATTAATTACATAGACAAAGGCCAAGCGAGACTGCTGAGTGCCGCCAGCGGTGGCATTAGCGTTAGTCCACACCGAGAGGCTAGAAATAGCCGTCGTTGTATCGCCAACAGTTATCAAGGCTTGGTTAGTTGGATTAGGCGTATACTGCATCTCCCATTCGACCATAGAGACGACAAGGTTCATGGTCGAGGCATAGGTGGTGAAGACGTTGTCGGTCGAGCTAATGGCGATGACGAGGCCATTTTGTAGCTCAGGCAAGACTAGGTTGTCGTCTCCGTATTGCCAAAGGAAGCCGTCGGTTCCTTGGAGTTGCATAGACCTAAAGGGCACCGTCACTCCAGACGAAAGCGAAGCGGTGGCTGCTAGGTCAAACAACTGCAAGTAGGCAGGGCCAGAGCCTATTACGTAGCCTTCAAGCTTTTCTAGGGTGAAGATGCCGCCCGGAAACATTGCTAAAGGCAATGGCACCAAGTAGCTATTGATATGGTATTGAATCGGGAATGTTCTTGTCATAAGGGTTATTGTTTATTGCCAGCGACAACTATCATCGGGACGATGCGACGAAGAGAGCGGGTGTCTTGGACGCCACCGAAGACTATATGCTTGTCGGTTCGAGGGTAGTTGGCGCGGACATGGGCGAGGCGGCTCTGCGCTCTTTGTAGCATAAGTGGTGCGTCTTGTTGTTTTTTCCTAGCTAGAATGTGAGCGGCGGCATAGTAGACTATGCAGAGGTCGTCGAGGTCGGCGGTGTCGGTATCGTTAACGAGAGGATTAACTATACGTTGGCCGACGAAGCGGATTATTTGGCTGGTTACGGTCACGGGCCATATCTCGAAAGCTGTTACCTCGGCTGTGCTGTAGATTGGCGCGGCACTTCCCAAAGCAATATCAGCTATGCCGGTGTCGGTAAATGTGGTTGCTGTGTTGTTAGGAATCGTTCCTAACAAGAGAAAAGCCGAACCGCCCGCGGTCGTGCGATAAACCTTTCGGGCGGTTACTAAGGGAAACGTGTTGGCCGTGGTGTCAATGCCGCTTTGGATAGTTCCAAAGGGTGCCAATGGTATGTTGGTCAATGCCACTCCTTGGTTCGCCAGAACGATGGAGGCAGACGGGCCAATGCTTGTTTCGCCAAAGTTGGTAACGTAGGTTATAGCGTATTGGTAGGTACCGGTTAAGCCAGTGCCGCTAGTGGCTAGGGTAGGTGCTGTTAACGGCGGCGGCACTTCCATTTGTTCTGCTATGCGCCAGTTTTGCACGGGGTCGGAAGCTTGACCTTGGTCGGGGTCGAGAGTGTTATATTGGTCTACTCCGATACCGACGTCAACACTTTCGTAGACGTTGTTCCATTTGACAAAGACCTGCGTGGGGCGTTCCCAGTTAATGTTGGGCATTGTTAAGAAGCGTGCGCCGCCTCCAGTCGTTACGTCCATTGGTTGCTCTAACACCGGCCAGTCGTATTCTACTCCTAGCCATTTTTGTGTGCTGGCTAGGAGTAGGTTGTAGACGTTGTTTGCGTTGGTGTTAGTGACGACTATGGAGTCGCCGACCTCAGCTTGAAGCATCTGGCGGAGCTGTGCCAATGGAGTGCCGCGAGCCATTTAGGTTAGTTGGTTAAGGCCACCCATATTTATAGCTTGATTAGGGCTTACCCCAAGCGCTCCGCTAGTGTGTTGCCCCGAACCGCACCAAACGGTAGGCCAGATTGACGGTTGCGGGGGGTAATAAGTCGGCCCAATGTATGTAACTTGTGGAGCCGGAATGTAAGTAACAACTCTTGGCGATAGGCCCAAAGCAGACTCCAGTTCCGTGTGAAGCTTTCTTGCGTCTTCAATTGAGAGTTCAAGACGTTTTCCATTCAGGTTAATGGTCAATTTCTCAACCTTGATTATTTCAATAGGCTTGCTCATAAGTTTACATCTTAGCCACTAACGACTCCTCGAATTGTTCGACTTCTTCTTTGGAGTCGGAGCGCGGAAAGCTCATGCGCTTGGACTCGGGTGCTTTGACCGGCTGTTGCCATCCTTGGCCGACAGGTATTCGGGCCTTGGCGAAGGTCTCAGGCAGATTGGGGTTCTCGCCGGGAAACATCTTCTCAATCAGCCTACTATCATACATGCCACGCAGACGCATAATCTCTTCTTCGGGTGTGCGGTCGCGGCTCTCTACTTCAGCGTCTTCGCCTTGGCCGGTGTGTTCGCTGGTGAGAGCTTTGCCTGTTACCTTGAGGTCACAAATTGGATTAGTGCCGCAAAGAGGTTCGAACATTCTCCGCAAGACCTGTGCTTCCGCTGGAGTGATATCGGTCTTGCGAACATCTGTTCCATTATGATTCAACTTGAGTGTCAATGTCGCTAGTTCCATAATTTTATTCGATTGTTGAAAAGGGCCAGAGGGACAACCACGAACCCTCTGGCCCAACCCATTACTGTGCGTTACCGAAAGACCCAAGCCAAAGCTGGTTAAGCTGGATACCGGGGGTGTTGGTGCTGATGTTGCTAACAGTTGCTTTCCAAAACATGATGCGGTTGGCACCAGTGGTGAACTGTGTTGGAAGCTGATAACGATATGTGACGCCCGCCGCACCTTGATTCGTCACCGCAAAGGAGAAGAAGTCGTTGGTGTTAAAGGTGTCATAATTCATATAGCTATCGCCGTAAGCACTATTAGCTCCGAGGGCAAAGTAGAATGTTACGACGTTAACATTACTATTGCCGGGGGAGATATAGTTGGTTGGTGTGGCATACTGCGTTGGGAATGTGTTCTGATTAGGCCCAAGCAGGATGTTGGTGTAGTCCATTGCAACCCAAATAGCGGCGTTGTTTTGAGCATCGCCATTGTTGTTGGAAGGGATGATGGGATTGGGGAACGCGCTCCAATAAGGAAGAAGCGTTATTAGGTTGGTGATAACAGTCGTGCCATTAGTTGATAGCACGGTGTTGGTTAGACCCGATTGAACGTTCGCGCCGGAGAGAGTTATAAACCAGTTACCATTATCGCCCGATGCGAAGTGGTTGATGAAGTTATAATAACCCGGATTGGTGACGGTGGTGTTATTGGTAATCCAAAGGGTCTGGCCGTTAAGAAACGACTGAGACGCCCAAAGGGCACCAGCACCATGCGCTAGCGTTGCAATGCAAGCCAGCCCGATTGAGAGAAGTGTTTTCTTCATATTATGCGATAGCGTAGACGCCGTTGCAGTTGAGCTGTGAAGCCGTCATAGCGCCCGTCCACGTCATCGACTTGAGGAAGACGAAGTAGTTATAGGGGCGTTCAGGCATTCTGAGCTTGTTGTCCTCGCCTTCCATCGGCTGGAGCTTGATGCGACGTGGGTCGAACACGTAGCAGTACTTTGAAAGGCCGAGGTCGTCCAAGGTGGGGTCATATTGAAACTTGCCCAAGCCTTTGAGGCGGATGTCAGCGAAGCCAAAGTCCGTGTTCTTGTCGGACGTCCAACCTTCCATGGTGTAGAGTCCCTTGTTGCCGATTTCGGTTTCAAGGCCGTTGATGAAGTCGTTCCCGCAGAGGACAACAGACGGCTTGCCTTGGTACCGGCGAAGCTGGCGGAGTTCGTTCCGCAAGAACCTTGTTAAGAACTGAGTGTCGCCGTTAGGCACAAGCGTCTGATTCGAACGATGCCTCCACCAGAAGTAGGTGGCGCGATTCAAGCCTCCAGTGACGCCCACGGTAGGGTCGCCAACAGGCAGGATTGATTGCAGACCGGGGAAGACCTTGGCGTCTTGCGAGCCGTCCTTCCAACAGGTCAGGTTAAACATGCGCGCCCATGATTCAGCGAAGTCATCGAGGCGGTTTTCGAGGATGCCGGTTAAGCGAGTCAGTTCAACCCCCGAATGTTCGGAGGTCTTCATGTTATCGTTAACCGAGATGCCGTCTTTCTTTAGCTCTGTTTCGCTAATGATAAGTCCAGCGTGCATTTCTTTCCACGGATAGACCGCGCGAAGCGCATTCTGAGCTTGCGTGAAGGTCAACTGGTCGTCTTCCTGAAAGCCAGAGAAGAAGCCAGCAGTGTCGCTCATGTAAGCACCCTGAATCGGAGTGCTGATTTGAAGGTTGCCCGATGGGAAAGTCTTCTGGTTTTCCCGAAGTACTTTAACCAAAGGCCGCTCTTCCATAGTCTGAGGCAAGGTTTTGCCCCTGACATAATAGATTAGAGCTTCATTTACGATGTCGTTTGCAACGACAAGTCCTAATGCCATAGTGTTGTTTTCCTATGCGTAAGTCTGCTTACGGCCTTCGGCTGCGCCTTTGATGACGTCGGCAAAGGTTTTGGGTTTCCAGACTTCGCGTGTTGTGTTGGAAGAACCATTGGAGTTTAGGTTCGGGGCGGTCTTGCGACGAGCGGGCATGAATTGTGAGTAGGTCTTGCCGATTTCAGTATACGCCTTCTCAAGCAAAGCAATAGCTTCGGCTTGGGTTTTAGGGGGCGTAGCCTGAATTAACGAGGCTACTTTCATGTTCACTAGCTCCCACTTGCCATCTGGCAGGCTAGCGTCACCTTTCGGCTTGAAGGCCGGGTCGGTGCCGCGACGCGACATATCCCACTGGTTCATAGCTTCGACAGTCTGTTTGACGGCCTGTTGAGCTTGCCATTGGGCGTTGTTTGCGTTGCCATTTTTAATGGTAGTGTTCTGCGCACGGAGCCTTGCAAGCTCGCGGGCGTCGGCTTCTTCCATTTTTCCTTCAACCACCTTAGCTTGAAGGTCGGCGGGAAGCTCGTTGCCGACGTATCCCTCAAGGCTTTTCCACGTCGGTTCAAGCATTTTCCTCGCCGCTTCGGGGTCGGTTTTGAACAATCGCATAAACTCAAGGCTGTTGTTGAGTTCTTCCGGGGTTATCCGGTTTTGCTCACAAAAGCTGTTGAGTTGTTGCGCCTGTTCAATCAAAGGCTTTTGGGCCTTGAGCTGTTGGTTTTCACCAACAACTTCCTTCCAGCGGGGATGGTCATGGAACGGGAGCTTTTCGTCTTTAGAGGCATCGACTTTGGAGGTGTCTTCCTTATCCTCTTCGGTCTTGTCCTCTTCGCCCTCAGTGGTGTTTCGCTTAGAAACCTCACTATCAGAAGTGGATGAGTCTTCTTCGTCGCCGCTATCCTCATCGTCATCGGTTTCACCCTCAGGCTTTGAGTCTTGTGCTTTCGCGGCAACTGCCGCCATTGCTTCCGCAAAGGTAGGTTCGTGTTTTTCATCAGAGGTTGTCGATTCCTCTCGGTTAGCGACTGAAGAGTCGGTCGAGTTCTCTTCCTGCTTAGCGACCGTGGTATCTTTTTTCATAAATTGTTAGTCTTTCTATATGCAGACCATAGAGGACCATTTGCCGCGGCCTACGGCCGCTGACCATTCATTACTCCCGGAGGTCCACTGGGCATAGGTGGCTGACCCGGCTTTCCAACAGGCTGGCCGGGAGTGGGCTGTCCTCCCGGTGCTGGTGCGGCTCCTTGCGTGGGAACTGGCAATGGGGCGAAGTCACTAGGTTCGAGTTGGTCATCAAGGCGCTTGACGCCTTCTTGGATAAGACCCCAAGGGTTAGCGCCGGCTTGGGCCAAAGTCGGGGCTATGGCTTGAAAGTTTTGCACGTCGAGTTGTTTATTGGGACGGCCGCTTGAGGCGGCAACGACCTCTAGAAATATCTCATTCATAAAGTCCGCACGCATAGCAGGGTCTTGGGGCCAGACCGTCCCTCTGCCGACTATACGTTGGACTGTACTAATATCAAATTCCCCCAACATAGCAAAGCCGCTGGCCTTTGCCAACGAAGTGAGCAAGTCATCTAAATCATCCACGTTACTGGAAGACTGTATCACTCTGCTTTGCTCCGCTATGTTACCAACGGTTGCAGTCACGTGGGGTTTAGCAGGCCCTAAATTAGCATCCTGCAAGCCGACTGTTTTTTCAATGTCATCAACGATGGGACGGGCGTCATAAAGGTTAGGGTCAACGGGTTGTTTTTGGAGGATGCCTACGACTTTGTTGATTTCTGTGCCAGCGGGGACGTTTTCTAGTTCAATTAGTTCGTTAGGCACCCCGGCTTTCAGAGCGTCCTTATCGTTGTCGGTGAGCATTCCCTTGCTCGCCACATAGGTAGGAGCATTCGCCTTACGATGGCCGCGAAGAGTCTCGCGCACACGATTGTATTCTTTTTGCGCGCATCGGATTAGCTGAACGTCAGACGGCGGATAGATACTAGCTTTGCCAAGAGGGTCGGTTTCAACGTCATTAAACGTGCAAGCGAAGCCGTTAAAGATAGTTGGAACGGTCGGGCTAATGGCCTCAGGCTCGCAGACGTAATCGCGCCAGCCATCTACGATATATAACTGTTGCCGCGTCCGCTTGTCGTAGACTTTCCATAACGTGACGAGCTTTTTCTTTTCTTCAAGGTCTTTGGTGTGTTCACGCTCCGTTCCCGTCAACTCCTTGCCGTCCTCAGTGAAGAGCTTTGCGCTTCCTTCGTCGCTACCCGCTTTGACAGCATCATCACCTTCAAGGCCAAAGATTGTGTTGACCTCATCCATAGGGCGAATGAACTCTCGGACAATCCACTGCGCTCCGATAAAGCCCTTAAGGGCGCGGCAGTTGGGGTCGACGATTACTTTATCCGACGGAGGAAAGTCAAACTCAAGCCTCTGCACTAGGTTGGCTTGTTCGCCACGTTGTGCGCTTTCTTGTATAGACTGGATATTGAGGCGGAGTTGCTCGATAAGAGGGTCGTCGGGTTCTATTTCTTTGCCCTTGAGCTTTTCGGCAATCGCCTGTACTCGCTGTAGCCTATCATACATTGAATTGCCGGGGCCAGTGGACTCGACATTGTAGTCATCCGTTTCGTCATGCTTGATGTCGAGGAAGACATAGCCTACGCCGCAGGTTACGATGCGGCGGACTAGTTGCTTCATTTCGAGCTTGAAGGGTATGTCTTGGGAGTCGCACTCATACTGATAAAGAATCTCAAGGGTGCGACCGACCTTCTCTACCAACTGCTGCCATTGCTTGCCCTGCATATAGTCCATCATTAGGGCGGTGCTAGCCACATCCACTCCGCCTGCCGCCTGAGCCATTGAAGCGGATTGAAAGGCTTGTAGTAAAGACTGCATGTTGCCGTCCCATATTTGGAAGTCTAGCCGCTTACGACGCCGCGCTATAGCCTTGGGGTCGCGGGCGTAAAGGCTAGCGACTTTTTGATTGACCATTCTTATAGTAAGATTAGCGACATACCTATCCGACGGGTCTTGCAAGCTAGTCTGGTCAACCCATTGGAGGCCAGCGGCGAAGTCCATATCGGAACGCATACGCTTGAAGTCTTTTTCAAAGAACACCTTGGCCGCGCGGATACGGGTTTGCCATTGGCGCACTGCACGCTTGCGGGCTTCTTTAGCACTATCCTCTTTAATGGTCAAAGAGCCTTCGCTATCGGAACCACGCATTCGGCCTTCGGCCGGCTGTGCATTAACTATGGGTGGGCCTTGTGGCATGTTAGTAGTCTAACGAACGGCACTTGCGAACAAAGCTTTGTTGCTTCTCGATACCCTTCATCCACCTCATTGTTGGCACAAAGTCTATATTAAGATTCTCCACTACCGGGGCTTTGTTAGCTGATGGTGCGACGAACTTGTCCAAGCCCAATCCAATAAGGGCAACTGCGTCCACGAAATCGTCGTGCTTATCGCCGCCAGAGCCGGTGAATGAAAGAAGCTCGTGTTCGGCTCGCGGCCACCATTCAGTGTACTTTGGAAAGCGAACCATTCGATTTGACATTCTTCCGTGAATAGCCTGAGCGCGCGCTCTTTTGTCGCGGCCCGGTACGAGTTCTTCGATATTACAATAGACATGGTCTTCTCTCATTCGTTTGCGAAGGAAGGGGCCGATAGCTGTGGAGATGTGGCCCTTTTCGGCGTACCAGGTTATGGGGCGGTACTTGGTCATTAGCTCGAACATTTGGTTAACGGCTTCGTCACTTGCAAGGCGAGACCAGCGAACGTCGGGCAAGACCCAGATGTTATCGTCTTGGTCGACGCCAAAGGGCATGAGGCAGGTAAGGTCGTTTGTTTGAGCCTTTCCGATGGCATGGTCGGAGGTGCAGTAGTATCGAAGGTTCGCGGCGGCAAGCTCTTTGCTGGTGTAGCCCAAGAGCCACTCACGCTTAAAGAAGTCACCTTCCTCGGCAGTCGGATGCTGTTGGTAAAGGCCGTTCCATGTCTTGCTATTCTTTTTGGCCGTGGCAACCATGTCGTCGGTAAAGTACTCAGGCCAAAGGCGTTCGCCGGGCTTGCGACCAAGCACATCGTTTTCCTCCGCCTCCATAGGAAAGGAGATGACGCGCCATTTGCCCGGCTCGTTTTCAAGTAAACGGCCTACGAGGTCATCTTCGTGACGGCGGTTGGCTATGATGACTACTGACGCGTTCGGCTTCAAGCGGGGTATGAGGTCGTTCCAATACCAGTCCCATTGTTTGTCACGGTAGCTTTTACTATTGGCGTCTTCTTCGGTGCCGATTGGGTCGTCAATGAGGGCGAGGTCGGCACGGTGGCCAGCGATACCTGCATTAGTGCCCGCGCAAAAGAAGCGTCCTTCATTAGTGGTTTCCCATTCGCCCGCACTTTTACTATCAGGCTTGAGACTGGTTTCAAGCACACGCTCATGCAGCTTTACGAAATTCCTAGCGTTGCGTCCGAAGCCTTCGACAAGCGTGTAAGAGTAAGAGCAAGCAAGAATTGTTCGGTAGGGTAGCCGAGCCAAGTACCAACCGGGAAAGAGCTTTGTGGTATACGTACTTTTCGCGCTTCCGGGTGGCATGTTAATGATAAGGTTTTTAACCTCGCCACGTTCGACAGCTTCGATTTCATCGATTAGTTTTAGGTGATGCAACGCTGGCTCGAAGCCACATTGCCTAGCCCACGCTCTGAAACTATGCTTTATCTTCGTCCGCAGACGGAACTCCTTCAAGTCCTCCAAGTCTTGCGGCGATATTTGCAACGGATTGCTCAAGTTCTTCCCTTGTTTTTTCGGCGGCGGGTTTCTTATTGGTCACTTCAATAGGAGTATTCGGTTTACCGAGTAGCCTATCCAATACAACTTTATTGGCTTCAAGCCGAACGTTAGCAGGAGCATCAGGGTCTTCACCTAGTTTGACGATATTAAGAAACGCCCCCTTGCCGTGTTGCTTGATAAGGTCAGTCAAGGCGTCCACGCCCACAGCTTCTTGCTCTACTTGCATAAGTTGGCGCGCCCAAGGCTGCTTGAGAGTATTAGCGACTGTTGACGGAATAACCCCGAATAATTCGGCAATCTCTTTGTTGCTCTTACCTTGCGCGGCCATGTAGACCATAACACGGTCGCGTGGCAACTCTCTTGCTCTAAGGTATGCTGGGTCGGAGTCGTTATAGAATGCGCGCTCAAGTTTAGAGTTAATCCCGTTGTATCGCCGCCGGTTCTTGGACCTCTTCCATAAGCACTGCTCCGACATCGAGCGACCCCTTCTCTGCTGAACCGGCAATGGCGTCAAGTCGTCGAACATCTTTGGTCAAAGGTTGAAGGTCTTGCGCGGCCAGCCATTCTGCGAGGCTGTAGCTAGAACCTTGCTGTATGCTTTTTGCTTCATTCACTATGAGGCAAGATAGCACGCCCTACCTATGGGGTCAAGGAAAATTTTTGGCCGCTACCTATAGGGTAAAATGAGCCTTATCTGGCGCGGCTAGGATGGCCCGCAATCGGGCGCAAATGGCCCTAGGAGCCATCGCAAGCCGCCGCGCCATTCAATGCGCCTGCCCGGCCTAAAAAGCAAAAGGCATACCATGATTCCGTTAGTCCTAATCTATAATACCATCGCCCCAACACATAAACCAAAAAGTCCCCGGATTTCTCCGGTTTGAAAAAGGGGGGCCCCACTATAGCGCACCTCCCCGCCCGGTCTTGGGGGTGGGGGGTGGGGTGGGCTACCATATCATGTCATGCATGAACAGCAAATAGGCACGCCCCATGCGAGCGGCGTGCCGTGCTTGCTACGGGATGCGCTCCCAAGGGTTCTCGTCCATATCATCAAGGATATGAACCAGCGCAGAGAAGTCATCCTGCAACTTCTGTGCTACGGCCGGGTACCCTTTCTCTTTGCTCATATCCCGAAACTGGCAAAGGTACACGCATCGAATCTCTATCGCGCTCCGTAGCGCGGCAATCTGTGATTCCCCGATTGCAAGCCGTTTATACATGGCCATAATGAGCCTTTCTCTTGGTGGATAGCGAAATTGCTACCACGCCCTAAGCCTAGCTCGTGGCCCTTTGCTATGCAAGTACGGAATCTAACTTTATTTGCTTTCCCACGGGCCAAATGGCATGGCCCTTGCTTGGCCGCAAGCAGTCTGTATGCCAGCTTTCCTAGCACCGTGCAAATAAACTCGCTTTCAGTACTTGCAAGGCTCGAAAGGCTACGCTAGGCTTAGGCAAGAGTAAGTAATAAAGCTTGCTCGAAACGAAAGGTATAAAGATATGGCAGAGCCAAAAGCTCTAGCTCCTAGCGCAAAGCTAGCTGTTGACAAGATTCTTAGTCAACAGAAAAGCAAGCACTGGGATGGACAAGCTCATGCTTGGGCTATTGCGACATTAGCGCAAAACGCTATTAGCAATGGCGTTTTGGACAAAGCCGGATTAGCTTCTAGCTTGCAAAGCGAACCTTGGGGTTTTGTTAGCAATATGAAGAAAAGGCTTGAAAGTCTGAAACTCATTCCTGAAAGTGTCGAAAAGACGTCGGAATATCAATAGCCTTTGGTAAAGCTATCAAAAAGAGCTATTAGAACTAAAAGGCTAATAGCTCTTTCCTTTGTGAAGTTTCTAACAGAAAGCCATAAAAAAGAATCGTTGTTTTGTGGTAGAGTGGTTTTCGATTTCTAGGCATTTTGGCTTTCTCGAAAAATGCTATAAAAAGGCTTGTGTGTAGGTATATATATATATATAGAGAGATGTATATATAGATATGGATATAC